>Ga0075421_100000793_pt1 | contig 34712 bp, 32 predicted proteins | sample SoiMetdeltSBSDD5_FD_75292 | JGI IMG/M metagenome (GOLD analysis project Ga0075421, IMG submission 75292) | Bulk soil microbial communities from a Populus tree surrounding site in Tennessee, USA - Soil MetaG P. deltoides SBSDD5 | ecosystem: Environmental > Terrestrial > Soil > Tree plantation... | reverse complement strand
GGGTGAATTCCCATACGTATAACCTTCGGCGATGTTGAGCTGCACGCTCAGTGACGACTTCTGAAGTTGACTGAACAGGGCGGCAGCATACGGCTTCCATGACGACTTACATAACCTGATGACTTCCAGAGCTACTGCGTGGGGCTGCTGCCACGCTCGGAGTGACGTGTGATCGCGCATGCATATTAGTGGACCTTGGTTGGCATTGGCTCAACCCATGAACGCGCCAGCAGTGCCAATCTTCTACGCCAATTCACTCTTCACATTTCACTCTTCACTCTTCACTCTTCACTCTTCACTGCCTTGCTCCACTATCCACGCACTCCAAAGGCCGACTTCGTCGACACTCTCCACGGCGAGACTGTGGCCGACCCTTACCGGTGGCTGGAGGATGGGAGCTCGCCGGAGACCAGGACATGGACGGAACAGCAGAATGCCCTCACCGAAGCCTACCTGGCCCGGGTTCCCGGCCGGGACCGAATCCGGGCGCGCCTGGAGCAGCTGTTGGGCATCGGCGTGCTCGGTGTGCCGCTTCCCGCTCGTGGGCGCTACTTCTATTTCCGCCGAGATGGAAATCAGAACCAGCCGGTGCTCTACTGGCGAGCCGGCGTTGCCGGGCCCGACCGGGTAGCGGTTGACCCCAACACCCTGAATGCCGCGGGAACCACCGCGCTCGACTGGTTCTACCCCAGCTGGGATGGAAGGCTGCTCGCCTACGGGCTGTCCGAGGATGGGTCGGAGCAGAGTGTCCTCCACGTTCTCGAGGTAGAGACCGGTGCCATTCTGGATGATCGGATCCCCCGCACCCGCGCCGCGTCTCTGGCCTGGCTCCCCGACGGGTCCGGCTTCTATTACACCCGGTATCCGGCCCCGGGACGGGTTGCCGGCGGGGAAGAGCACTATCATCGGGCTCTCTTCTATCATCGCTTGGGGACCGATCCGGAGAGCGACCGGCTGATATTCCAGCCGCGAGAGAAGGAGTTCTGGCCTGGCGCCAGCCTCTCTCCCGACGGACGCTGGCTCCTGATCAATGTGGCGAGGACTTTCGATCAGACCGATCTCTATCTGAAAGACCTCGAGCTCGATCGCCCGCTGGTCCCCGTGGCCGAATCTATTCCCGCCATCTTCGAGGGCGAGATCGCCCATGGCCGGCTTTTCATCCGGACCAACCTCGACGCACCGACCTATCGGCTGTACCAGACGACGCCGGAGCGGCCAGACCGCAGTGGCTGGCGGGAGATCGTAGCCCCCCGGCCGGACGCGGTACTCGAGTCGTTTACCATCGCCCAGGACCGCCTGGCGCTGAGCTATCTGGAGCGGGCTTCGGCTCGGCTCCGGGTCAGTGATCTGGACGGCCGGCGCCAGGGGGTAGTCGCGCTGCCCACGCTGGGGAGTCTGTTCGGGGTTCACGCCGAGTGGAACGGCTCGGAGATCTTCTACGGATTCTCCTCCTACACCGTGCCACCGACCGTCTACCGCATCGATCTCTCCGCGTCCGAGACCTCGCTGTGGAAGCGAGTCGAGGCGCAGGTTGACCCCGCCGCCTTCCAGGTGCACCAGGTGAGCTATCAATCCCGCGACGGCACTCCGATCTCGATGTTTCTGGTGCATCGAGCGGACCTGCAACGCCAGGGTGACAATCCCACCTATCTCACCGGCTATGGCGGCTTCAACATCAGCATGACCCCCGCCTTCTCCCGTTCGCTTCTGCTCTGGCTGGAGGCCGGCGGGTTGCTCGCAGTTCCGAACATTCGTGGCGGAGGCGAGTACGGCGAGAGCTGGCACCAGGCCGGCATTCTGGGCAGCAAGCAGAACAGCTTCGACGACTTCATCGCTGCCGCCGAGTGGCTGATCGAGCAGCGCTATACCCGCCCCGAACGACTGGCGGCGGCCGGCGGATCCAACGGGGGGCTTCTGGTCGGCGCGGTGCTCACCCAGCGGCCGGAGCTGTTTCGCGCCGTGGTCATTCAGGTTCCCCTGCTGGACATGCTGCGGTACCATCACTTTCTGATTGCCCGGCTGTGGATCCCGGAATACGGCTCGCCCGATGATCCCGACCAGTTTCGCTGGCTGCGCTCCTACTCACCGTATCACCATGTGCAGGACGGGCGCCCCTACCCGGCGGTGCTCCTGGCAACTGCGGAGAGCGACACCAGGGTGGATCCCATGCACGCGCGCAAGATGGCGGCCCGACTACAGGCGGCCAGCTCAGCCGACCGGCCCATTCTGCTGCGTCTGGAATCGCGTGCCGGACACGGGGCAGGGAAGCCGCTCTCCAAAGTGCTGGACGAGCTGGCGGACAGCTGGACCTTTGTGTTTTCGGAGTTAGGGGTTGAGGTTTGAGTAGCTCAACCTAAGAGGTATCGCACCATGGCTCGTCGCTTGGAAGCTACCAGTGTGGGAATGAGCGGACCGGACCAGTGGCTGGCCCTGCTGCGAATCGTGGTAGGACTCTACTTCGTCAAATCGCTCGTCACCAAGATGAGCTTCGTTCTGGTGGGAGGCATTCTTCCAGTGCCCGCGGTCAGCGAGCGCTGGCTCGGTGTCATGCCCAAGATCGTGGCCCGGCAGGCTTCTGAAAATCCCCTGGCCTTCTACAAGCAATTTCTCGAGGGCACTGTCCTTCCCCACAGCAATGTGTTTGCCCATCTGACGGCCTGGGGCGAAACCGTCACTGGGTTGGGGCTGACGCTGGGTCTCCTGACTGGACTGGCATCCCTGACGGGCCTGGTTCTGGTCATCAATTACGGTCTCGCCACCCAATGGATGTCTCCCGGCCAGCAGGGCTTCCATCTGGTGCTGTTCTTCCTGATGTTGGCGTTCTTCTTCGCTCGGGCAGGCAGGGTCTGGGGATTCGACCGGTGGATTGCCCGCCGCAAGCGGGGCTCGCTTCTCAGCCGGCGCCCCTTCTCGTGACTTCAAGCAGGCGTTAGCGAATCACTCGAGGCGGGGATCGCAGCCCACCGACCACCCCGTCGGCCTCGCAGTGCGCATTCTCCCGACTGTAGATCAGGCAGAAAACGCCATCGGAATGCCAGCGATCGTACCACAGGCGCATGGCGGTCCGGTCCTGCGCCGAGAACCTGGTAGATGGCAGGTCATCGGTATAGAGCGCGATGTGGGTGTGGACAGTGCCGGCCCACGTGGGTGGGCCACACTCTTCGACTGAAGCGACGGCGGATATTCCCAGCGAGTCCGCGTCTTCCGGATCCAGGGGCCGGACCCGGGTGACGAAAACCGTATCATTCCGAATGGTGCTTGCCAGGCACGCGACTCGTTCCTCCCGTGCTACCACACTGGCCTCCCAGAGATCGCGCAAGGCGGACCCGGCTTCTTGGCTGAAGCGAAAGGCCGGTTCCCGGGCGGGAGCCGCCGCCTGACCACTCAGCGGCCCTGCCACCAAAGCCAGTGTGAGCGCCCCAGCCTCGACCGGCAGCCGCACCGGTCAGTAGCGGGACCGGGGGAACAGCACCGCGCCGCCAGGTCCCTCGATTTCACAGATGACCTCGCTCTCGCTGTAGAGCAGACAAAAGATCCCATCCACATTCCACCGCTGCCACCAGAGCATCATGACGCCTCGATCGGCGCCCGAGAACAGGGAGTAGGGGCTCCGGCCATCCCGCAGGGCAACGTGCGTGTGCACGGTCCCGCGCCACTGCGGCGGACCGCATCCCTCCAGGGATGCCTGAGCGGAGATGCCGAGCGAGTCGGACCGTTCCGCGTCGAGTGGAAAGACTCGGGTAATGCGGACCGTGTCGCTTTCGATGGTGGCCGCCAGACAGGCGACCCGCTCCGACTTGGCCGCGGAGCTCGCGTCCCACAGCCGGTGAAGATCGGGCTGGGCGTCGGCCTCGAACCGGAATGCGGTTGGTATGGGTCTCGCTACTGCGGCAACGAGAGTCAGCGATACCGCGGGGACGAGGAAACGGGTGAGCATGGTCAGCTGCTTGATGCGCCCGGTGCGGGGCCGATGGCGACGCCCCAGGGGATCTTGCCGACGGGAATCTTCTTAGTCACCCGAAGATTCCTGGTGTCGAGCACGCTCACGTCGTTGGAGGGGCCATTGGCGCTGTAGAGCTTGGCACCATCCGGAGTGAGTGCGATGCCCCAGGGACGGGCTCCCATCGGAACCGTTGCGGTGACCGTGTTGGTGGCGGCATCGATCGCCGAGACGGTACCTCCCCGGCCATTGGCCACGTACACCCGCTGGACGTCGGGCGACACCACCACGCCCATGGGCTTCGAGTCCTTCGGCATTTGAATGACCTTCACCACCTTACGGCTGGGGACATCGATGACCCACACCGTGCCATCCACCTCACTGGTCACGTAGGCCCGCTTGCCATCCGGGGTAAAGGCGAGGTCGCGGGGACGCTTCCCCACCTCGATCTGGGTCACGACTTTGCCGGTCTTGGTGTCCAACAGCGTCAGGTTATGATCGGTCTCGCCCGTCACCCACACCGTATTTCCATCGGGATGTAAGCGAACTCCCTCAGGTTCCTTGCCTACCTGAACGGTGGATCGAACCTTCCCACTGGCAATGTCGACGATGGATGCCGTGCCGGCGTCCTCGTTCGATACGAAGAGGGTCGACCCATCCCGGCTGATGTCGAACGCCTCGGGATCGGAGCCGCCCGGCAGCACTCGGATCACCTTGCGGCTCGCCGCGTCCACCATGGCGATTCCGTCCTTCGTCTTATCAGCCTTCAGCTTTTCACACTCTTCATCGGGCATGGTAGGCGGACACTTGGGTGATCCGCTCAGGGCCACGAACACGGTCTTGCCGTCGGGTGTTACCCGAACCCCTCGAGGCCGGGTGCCGACCGGAATGGTCGCCACGACACTGTCCGTACGAGTGTCGATGACACTGAGTTCCTGGCTGTCCTCATTGGTGACGTATGCCAGCTCGGCCGGAGCTGCGGAGGCAGCGCTTGACTCGACGGTATCTGATCGGCCGCCGAGGTCAGGCCGATCCTGGCGGCAGGCTCCAAGGACGAGCAGCGCCGCCGCTGTCATCCTGAGCGCAATCTTACTTCCCATCGAACTTTGCCCTTTCCCGATTGCGAACCTGGTCCATTCCCTCCACCCGCTCCAGCCCGACCACCTGAGCGAAGTTGGCCTCGTCCACGTTGGCCTTGGCCAGCTTGGCTCCGGTCAGGTCTGCCCGGGTCAGGTCGGTCTGCACCAGGTCGGCGTTCATCAAGTTGGTACGAACCAGCTTGGCATTGGTGAGGTTGGCGTGGGACAGGTCGGCTTTGAACAGATTAGCGTCCGACAGGTCGGCTCCGCTCAGGTCGGCCCCCACGAACGTCGCCCGCATGACGCCCATGGACTGGTTGCCGGGATCGGCTCCGGCGTTGGCCTTTTGGAGGCTGGCCCCAGCGAGCTTGGCGCCCCGCAGGTATCCGATGATTCGGGCGCCGCTCAGGTTGGCGTTGCTGAGGTCGGCGGCCTCGATAATGGTGGCGAACAGGCTTGCCCCCTCGAGATTGGCTCTCTGAAAGTTGGCCCGGCGGAGCACGCTGCCGTCCAGATTGGCCCGGCTGAGATCGGCGTCGGTGAGCACCGCGTCGGTCAGGTCTACAGTGAAGAGGTTGGCGCCAATCAGCTTGGTGCCTACCAGACGGGCGCCGGCCAGATTGGCCCGCTTGAAGTCGACACCACTCAGGTCGAGCCCACTCACATCCACTTTGCTGAGATCAGGAGGTTGGTCGTTGGTGCCTGCAGCCAGCCTGGACTTGACTGCCGCCACGTCCATGCGTGACCCGGGTGCTGCGGCCACCGCCGTGCGCTCGGTGACGGCCTTGATGATCCGGCGTGCCAGCGAGTGCGCCCCGCCTTTGGCGATATCCTCGGCGATCCCCTTCAGCTCGAACTCATCGTCCAAGAGGCGCCGTCCGGTGCTCACCTCGGTCAGCTGCCCCGAGAGATACCAGATGAGATTGCTGGTCTTACTGAGCTTGGCAGTGACCATCCAGGCCGCTCCCAGCCGCCGGCTGATTTCCCGCCGGCACTCCAGAGTGAGACACTCTTTGCCGCCGGCTTCCGCCTGCTCCAGCGCCTGGCTCAAACGTGCAGCATCAACCAGCTCGAAGCGGCCTGACTGGGCCAGGTCAGCTCGCAGGATGCTGTCGGTCATGGCGGCCACCCGGGGATCGCCCGGCTCGAGTGAGTTCGCTCCCTTGCCATAGAAGGCAACCGGGAACAGCGCCAAGCGCTGGGCTGATTGCGCCTGGGCGGTGGAAAGGATTCCCGGCTGAACCAGAAGGCAGAGGGCAGCCGGCAGGAGCAGGCGAGCAGCCACGAGCTAGCTGCTCGCTTTCACGGCCGGCCGGCCCGGGCCGATCTTGGCATCGCTGCGACCCTTCACATACGCGTAGATCTTCTCGATGGTGGGCATCTCCATCCCGAGGGCACACCAGGACGGCATTCCTTTGGCGGGGCGGCCGGCACAGACCGTCTGGATAAACAGCTCCTTGGTATTGATCGGTCCATCGGGCTTGAGGGAGAGGATGAGGTGGGGAGCGATGGTGGTGCCCTGCACGTCCTCCCCGTGGCACCGCGCGCAGTTCAGATTGAACTGCTTCCACCCATCGTAGACCTCCTGGGAAACCGTATCACGCGGGGCCTGGTGGTACTGATCCCTGAGCTCCTGCGCGACGGCATTCGACGTCAACGCGGTCAGGGCGAGCATAGCGGACAAGACCTGCCAGGGTCGGTCCATACGTGGGCTGCGATCCTTTCCCCTGAGGTAGGGAGGTGAGCTGGGCCAGGGCTATCGGGTGGAATCCCGGGCGGAGTCCTTCGGGGCCGGCAGGGGCGCCGCCGCTTTGGGCTTGTCGTCGTCGTCATCGCCATCGCCTTCCTGCTTCACCGGAAGAACCGGCACGGCGTACTGCTTGAGGATGGCTTGGATCTCGGGGCCCTTTCGGTCAAGCGTGCTTTGGAGACTGTCCCGGAGGGCTCGGTCGCGGCGGCGCACCCCAAGGCCGATGTTGTACTGAAACTGAAACTCGGGGCTCAAGGAATCGCGCTCGGGGAGTGGCTGGAGAGTGAGCGGCACCGCGGACTTCTTAACGAAGTAGCCGGCCAGCGGACCCCACACGATGGCGACATCGACGTCCTTCTTGGCTACCGCAGTCACGATATCCTCGGGCCGGGCGCTATCGCTGTAGAAGGTGGTGAAGCCGACCAAGTTCCCGACGACGCCGTAGTGGCTCAGTGCCATGGCGGGGGGAGTGTTCTCCGCGTCGGAGTTCAAAAGGTTGACGCCGATCTTGAGCTTCTTGAGGCGGGGATCCGCCAGGGACTTGAGGTCGAGCCCGCTGTCCTTGCGGGTGACGAACACGTAGCCGGATCGGAAATACGGCTTGGTGACCCCGGCCATGTCCAATCCGGCTGGAGCCTGCATGGCGACATCGCAATAGCGTCCGTTCAGGGCCCGGCTGAAATACCCTCGCCGCACCGGCCACCAGGCGTACTCGACCTTCGAGTTCCACTCCTTGGCGATCAGCTGGGCGATTTTCTGTTCGTATCCCTCTCCCTTCTGATTGGAGAGAGGCATGTTGTCGGGGTCGGCGCAAACCCGCAGCACACCGGGCTTCTCGATGTTAGGTCGGAGCTGGGCGGCAAGGCTCGAGCTCGCGATTGCCAGGATGAGGGCCGGGGCCAGGAATCGAAACAGCGAGGCTGAGGACATAGACGTCGGGCTCAGGGGGTGAAAGAAGGAAACGGCGCCGGAGCGAACAGCTGCCCGGCGCCGTCTCTCACACTCGTAATGTATCCCGAGCCGAGGCCGGAAGGAAAACTCCGGCCCGGCCAGGACGATCCAGCTTACTTCGCGGCCATGTTCTTGAGGCCGAACACGGTCAGCACGCCACCCTGGGTGCTGAAGTTCCCCGCATCGCCGAACGCGCCGAGCGCGCCCAGACCAGCGGTCGGATCTTCGGCTCCGATGCCCGCAGCCACGCCGATACCGGCCCAGCCGCCGATGCCCGAGAGCACGGCCACATACTGCTGGCCATCGGGCGCGTTGTAGGTCATCGGGTTGCCAATGATGCCCGAGGGGGTCTTGTACTGCCACAAGGTCTTGCCGGTCTTCGCGTCAAGCCCCTTGAGCCAGCCTTCCATGGTGCCGTAGAAGACCAGACCACCCGCGGTGGTGAGCGCCCCGCCGTAGGCCGCGAGGTTCTCCTTGTTCTGCCATACGGCCTTGCCCTTCATCGGATCCCAGGCGATGAAATTCCCGCGATGTCCGCCGGGGCCCGGGAACATCCGCACGATCGCGCCGACGTACGGCTGACCGGCGGTGTACTTCACTTCGACGCCTTCATAGTCCATGCAGATGTGATTGGCCGGGACGTAGAAGAGGCCGGTCACCGGCGAGAACGCCGCCGGCTGCTGGTCCTTGAAGCCGATCGCCGCGGGGCAGATGCCCTCGGTGTTCTTCTTCGAGGTGGTGCCGTACTTGGGATCCTTCTCCGGCACGCCGGTGGTCAGGTCGACCCGCTTGGCCCAGTTGACCGGACCATAGGGCTGCGCCACCAGGACTTTCCCGTTGGTGCGGTCGAGGGTGTAGCCGAAGCCGTTCCGGTCGAAGTGCGCCAGCAGCTTCTTGCCACCGCTCTCGAACAGCACGTTCTCGTTGACGCCGTCGTAGTCCCATTCATCGTGAGGCGTCATCTGGTAGGCCCACTTCACCTTCCCGTTGTCCGGGTTGCGGGCGAAGATGGTCATCGACCACTTGTTGTCGCCCGGACGCTGATCGGGGTTCCAGGTGCCCGGGTTCCCGGTGCTATAGTAGAAGAGGTTGAGCTCGGGGTCGTAGGAGTACCAGCCCCAGGTGGTGCCGCCGCCCCGCTTCCACTCGTCACCCTGCCAGGTCGAGACGCCGAGATCCTTGCCCTTGTGGGAAGGATAGTTGGCGTTCGCGTCGCCCTCGATGAGGACTTCGCTGTCCGGACCGGTGCTGTAGCCCCGCCAGACTTCCTTGCCGTCGTTCACGTTGTACGCAGTCACCCGGCCGCGGACGCCGAACTCACCACCGGAAATACCGGCGATGACCAGGTCCTTGATGACGATCGGGGCGTTGGTCATGGTGCTGCCCTGCTTGTAGTCGGCGTTCTTGGCCTTCCACAGCTCTTTGCCGGTCTTGGCATCGAGCGCGAGCAGCTCACCCTGGAGCAGCTGGATGAAGATCTTGCCGCTCTTGTGGTAGGCGGTGCCACGGTTCACCAGGTCGCAACAGGCGATTGGAATCGCATCCGGCGACTGGTTCGGCACATGCTTCCAGATCTGCGGCGCGCCCGGCTTGGAGAGATCGAGCGCGTACACGATGTTCGGGAAGCTGGTGTGCACATACATCACGTTGCCGATCACGAGCGGATTGCCCTCGTGTCCCCGAAGCGTCCCGGTCGAGAACGACCAGACCGGCCGGAGCTCGGCCACGTTGGAGGTCGAGATCTGCTTGAGCGGGCTGAACCGCTGCAAGCTGTAATCCCGACCGGTCATGTGCCATTCGCCCTCGGGCGCACCATAGGTCCATTCTCCGGACCGCGCCTGTTGGGCGCTGGCCGACACCGCTACGGATACCAACAGCCCCGCGGCGAGCCCGCCAGACACTACTTTCTGCGCAAAACGGTTCATAACTGACCTCAGGGAAAAGGGTGACTCTCCTACTGACTTCCATCGATGCTACCGTTGGCTAGGTCGGGCGGCGGAGGGTTCAAGTCCCGAGAGCCGGCCCGGGCCGTACTACAACACCGACCGTTCAAACGCTGCTGCGGCTGGAGGCCCGCGCTCGACCGTCGGGAGCATCCATCGGCGGAACCCGGTGCGGGTCCGGGAACAGCCCGCTGCACCTGTGGTTCGTTGGATGGACTTCGATGCGCGGCCCGGAGGAGGGACGCTGACCGCGCGAAGACGAGAAGAGGATGGGGACGCTGAAAACCGGGAAGAACCACGAGACGACGAGGACTGCTGCGGCCTGATATAGGAGTAGCGCCACGGCGCTTCAGGCCAGCGATTCCGCGCCCAGCCCTTACGCCGCGAAATTGATACTCCGCAGTTCGTGCCACCAAGCCGGAACGATCCCATCACATTCCTCAGGGCGTTGCCGAACCTTTCGTGTTCCAGTAAGTGACTGCATTTGGGGAGGCAGCATTCCATTGCATCATGACGCCGCCAAAGTCTCGGGGCTCGTCCCCGCGGGAGGGTCAGCGCAACTGCCTGAGCGGGACCCTGGTTGAACCTGCCAAGTCGCCGATTGCTGGTAGCTTAGAGAGGCCAGTATACATCTCGAAAAAAGAACTGTCAATCAGAATCCGGCCCGGCTCACAGGCCCCAAACCCGGGCTCCCTGGGCGGCGAATTTGCCGTGGAAGACCTGGCCCGGAGAGCCCAGGTCGCCCCGGACCTGCTGCGCCAGCTTTTCTGCTGCGGCCGGGCCACTTACCAGCCCGTATGCGGCTGGCCCCCAGGAGCTCTGACCCACGCCCAGGGCCCCCCGCGCGGCCATTGCCGACACGAGGTGCTCGGTGGGTCCGGGGGCAAAGATCCCGCCCTGCTGGGGGGCGAACCAGGCCCCGGTAATCCGCTGAACCTGCGACAGCGCCGCGCCGAAACTAGGCAGGTCGGCCTCGACCAGGGCGGGAAGTAGCTGCATGAGCACGATGTGGGCGACGCGCTCCACCTCGCTCTGAGGCGGCGCCGGAAGCTGCTCGAAGGCCAGCGCTTCGGCCTCACCGCTCAGCCCCCGCCCGCCATCCGGCACGGCCAGCACATAGCGCCAGTCATCAGGAACCGGAAAGCGAGTCAGCAGTGGGGCAATGGTGTCGGAGCCGGGCCGGCGCCCCCCCTCGACGATGAATCCGCCCAACCCGAAGGCCCAGGTCCCGATGGCCGACCGCTTGCCTCTGCCGGTCGCCCGGGCCAGCTCCTCGGGTCCGGCCGACAAACCGTGGAGCTCGCTCAGCCCGCGAGCCACCGCCAGGGCCAGCTGAGTGCCGGACCCCAGCCCGGAGTGGCTGGGGATGGCCCGTTGGATAGTGAGGTGCGCTCCCTCGGTTAATCCGTGGTATCGCACCCATCGCTCGGCAAACTCGACCGCCCGCTCACTATCGGGGCCCTCTGCCGAAAACCGGTCAGCTCCGGAAACCTCCAGCAGCAGTGAGGGAGAGGGGATGGCGGCGCCCAGTCCCCCGAAACAGCGACCCAGTTGTCCTCGAAGATCCAGCACCCCGAAGTGGAGCCGAGCCGGCGCCTCGACGAAGATGCTATCTCGATTGGACATACTGGGTCAGCAGCTGCATGGCCTCCTGCTCCCGGGGACCCGCGGTCTTGTCCACGATCACCTGCAGCTTCACATACTCCTGCCGGATCTCGTCGGCCGGAATGAGATGGGTCCGGGTGGCTAGGATGGCCGCTTCCAGTACGGCATGGCGGGCCCGGTTGAACCCGATGAACTCCCGGCGAAAGCCTCGATGCACCACCCGGGCCTCGATCCGGGACCGGGGCGGAGTGGAATCGAGCGAGAGTACCTCGAGCTCCCTCCAGGAACAGGCCGCTTCGAGTACGAATCCGGTCACCACGCTGGCGGGAAAGGAGGGGAACTGAGGGCTGGCAATAGCTCCCTGGGCAAACAGCATGGCGTCGTCGGTCAGATTTACGACTGCCATCCGGCTGGTGCTCAGGTTGCGGTAGGTGGTGGTCTCGAGAAAGGGCTTGAGGACGATGATGTCCTCACCCCACTCGACTCCCATGGGGGCGAAGTTGATGACACCCTGACCGTCTACTGTGGTGACGATCGTCTCGATGATCACCGGACCAGTTCGACCGGCGGGGGCGCGGACGCAAGAGTGTCGCGGTCGGGAGGTGTTGTTACCAGCGCCCCGTCGGCGGCTTGCGGTACCGGACGGGGTGTATCGGGGACTCCGTGGAGGAAGTGATCGAGCAGTCGGTAGCCGTGCTCGGTCAGGACTGACTCTGGATGAAACTGCACCCCGTACACCGGATGCTCCGTGTGCTGCACCGCCATGATCTCACCGTCCTCGGAAGTGGCGGTCACGACCAGAGCAGGGGGCACCGACGCCGGCGCAATCACCAGCGAGTGGTAGCGGGTAGCGATGAACGGATTCGGCAGTCCCGCGAAGATGCCCCGTCCAGTGTGATGGATGCGCGAAATCTTGCCGTGCATCGGGCGGCCCGCGCGTACGATCTCCCCTCCGTAGGCTGCTCCGATGCACTGGTGACCCAGACAGACTCCGAGGATTGGGATCTCGGTCCCCAGCCGCTGAACCACCTCGGTGGAGACCCCGGCCTCCTTGGGCGAGCACGGGCCCGGCGAAATGATGATATGGGAGGGCCGAAGCCGGAGGATCTCGTCGGGATCGATCGCGTCATGGCGCCGGACGAGCGGGGTCTCTCCCAGCTCCTTTACGTAGCGGGCCAGGTTGTAGACGAATGAGTCGTAGTTGTCGATTAGTAGAATCATTGGTCACGCGACTGCACTAACGTCTCAATCAACCCCCGCGCCTTATCCAGCGTCTCCCGATACTCCAGCTCGGGATCGGAGTCAGCCACGATCCCCCCTCCGGCCTGAAAGTATACCTGGCCTCGGAGTGCCAGATAGGTCCGAATGACAATGCTGGTGTCCATGGCCCCAGTGGCGCTCAAATAGCCGATTGAACCGCAATACACGCCCCGCTGGGTCGGCTCCAGCTCGGCGATTATTTCCATGGCCCGAACCTTGGGCGCGCCGGTAATGGAGCCTCCGGGAAAGGCGGCGCGGATCAGATCGACCGCGTCTGCGGATGGCGCCAGCTCGCCGATTACGGTGGAGACGAGGTGGTGAACCGTGGGGTGATGCTCCAATGCGAAGAGCTCGGGAACCCGGACCGAGCCCGGCCGGCACACCCGGGAGAGATCGTTCCGCAGCAGGTCCACAATCATCACGTTCTCCGCCCGATCCTTCTCGCTCTCCGCCAGCGCACGACCCAGGGCGGCATCGTGCATGGGACCGAGTCCGCGAGGGCGAGTGCCCTTGATCGGACGAGTCTCGACCTGCCGGCGCTCCCCGTCGAGCCGCAGAAAGCGTTCGGGCGAGGCGCTGAGCACCTGAAGGTCCCCCCAGTCGAGGTAGGCCGCAAACGGAGCGGGATTCCACTGCCGGAGTCGGCGGTAGAGGTCAAAGGGAGGTTCCGGTAGAGTGGTCTCGAACCGCTGGGAAAGATTGGCCTGAAAGATGTCTCCCGCGATGATGTACTCCCGAACCCGGGAGACCGCATCCAGGTACCCGCGATGGGTAAAAGTGGAGCGGAGCGCCAGTTGTTCGGCGTCTCCTCCGGTGACCGGGTAGGTGGGGGCTGCTCCCGACGAGTCCCCGGTTCTGACCAGGCTCCGCTGCCTCCTAACCGCGCTGCCAAGCGGACGCCTCAGCCGCTCCTGAACCAATGCCAGTCGGTCCCGGGCTCGCTGCTCCCGCTCGGGGCCGGTGGCAGGAAGACCGGTGGAGATCAGCCAGGCTGCACCCTGCCGGTGATCCCAGGCGATCACCCAGTCGTACAGACCCAGGATCACATCCGGAATGGCCAGATCGTCATACCGAGTCCGAGGAAGCCGCTCCAGCACTGCGCCCCAGTCGTAGCCGATGTACCCGGCTAAGCCTCCCTGGAACGGAGGCAGGCCCGAGAGCGGAGGGATCGGGTCCGCCGGCAGGAGCCGTCGGCCCGCGCTCACGGCATCGCCAGACACGGGATTCCACCCTGGGTGCGACTCCTCCCGCAGCTCGGTGAGCAGTCCCTTACTGCGAACGACGACCTGGGGATCAGCACTGAGGAAGGAGTACTGAGCGTCGCTGTGCTGGTGGGCCGCACTGTCCAGGAACAGCAGGCCGGGGAGATCGGTAAACCGGGCAGCCACCTCGATCGGTTCGGCGGCTTTTCCCAGCGGCTCCACCAGAGGGGAGAAAGTGGTCACGCCTCCTCGCGCTGAGGACCCTCACTCCGTTGTCTGGCAGCCCCTCGCGCCCTGCGCGACCGCTGAGTCAGCTTCACGTGCTCCGATTTGACATCATCTGGAGGAGTGAGATAGCCCCAGCGCAGTGCGCCCTCCTGGCGATAGGTCTTTCCCAGCGTGATGGCGAGCTTGGCCTTCAGCAGCTCGCGTCCCAGGTAGAACGCATGGGTGGGTTCATCCACCCCGAGCTGGGAGAAGATGGTCTGAATGTCCGTGCCCCGGACAAAGATCTCGTTGTTGAAGACGGTGATGGTCTGCCGGTCGGTGAAGATGCGGAAGTTCGGGTCCCGAACCGCCGCGTGGAGCTCCCGCAGCTCGGCCTCGGAATACTCAAGAATCACCGGGTCCTTGACCGTCAGGAGCCGGTCGTCCACTCCCTTGGGCACGGCTCGATGGGTAACGGCGTAGTGCATCAGCCGTCGGGCGATGTCGATCTCCCGCACCGATCCTCGGGCCCAGTTGATCACCTCGGTCGTCAGCACCGCGCGCACTCCCACCTCCTCGCAGATGGCCAGCAGGAGTGCATTGATCCCCGTGGTGTCGGCACTGGTCAGCTCGGTAATGTTGCCGACACCCATGAGCTGCGCCGCTGTGGGGTACCGGCGATGCACCTCGGCATAGCGTTCCAGCGAAGCCATGAAACCGAAGCCGATCGGCTCGATGATGGGATCGATCAGATATCCCACTCTCCAGCGCTCCAGAGCATCGATGCTGGGATCGAGCGTCTCCAAGCCCTCGCCAAAATCGGGAATGACGACCACTCGCGCCGGGGTGCCGGCCAGCTCGCGGGCAACCTCCAGGTTGGAACCGTTGACGCTCAGCACCAGCTCAGCTCCGGCCTCCACCGCCTGGCGGATCTCGCCGGGATCGAAGCTGTCGATGCTGACCCGCATGCCGGCCTCCCGCAGCTGGCGAACCAGGCCGGGAAGGCCGGGGAAGGGAACACCAGGGGTGCATCCGAGATCGATGATGTCCGCCCCGCTGCTACGGAAATACTCCGCGGCGGCACGGACCTCTTCGGGCGGCAGCTTGGGCGCGTTGTTGATCTCGGCCAGGATCTCGATCGAGTAGCTGCCGTAGTCGCGCAGTACCGCAGCCTGGCCGAAATATCCCGGAATCTCGCGGAGGTCCTTGGGCCCTTTCTCCACGGCTACGCCGAACCGGTCGGTCAACAGCGTTACTTCGCCTTCGCAGAGTCCGGGGATGAGCACCAGATCGGTGCCGGCAGGCACTTCGAGATGGCGGGCGATCCACGGCGTAGTCATCAAAGCAGCCACCGTGATGCGGAGAACGGCGACACTGGACTCGAAGGGCGGCTCCATCTGGTCCAGCACCCGGCGCAACGCCGGCTCGGCGAGAGTGCCGGTTACAAAGAGCACGCGGCGGGGCAGCGGGATTCCGCTCCCTGTGCTCACGGCCCCGCCGTCCCTCTGCCCCGCTGGCCCGCTTATCTCGGATCCCCCGACCGTACCCATTTGTTGGGCGTCCCCTCGAGCGCGCCACCCTGGGGCCGCCAAAGCACGACCTCCTCGATCTTTCGGGCCAGCTCGAAATCCTTGTCGGTAATGCCGCCGGCCGCGTGGTTTTGCAGCTTCACGACGATCCGGCCCCAGGTGACGGTCAGGTCCGGGTGGTGATAGGCCGCCTCGGCGAGATAGCCGACCGCGTTGACCAGCATCAGGGTGGTGGGCCATCCGTCGGTTTTGTAGACCCGGCGGATCCAGCCGTCTTCGTAATACCAGCCGGGGAGCTCCTTCAGGCGCTCGTTGGTTTCGGTCTCGTTGTAGGTGCGTTCTTTGGTTGCGGGCATCGTTGTCTCCTTGTAGTCGATAGTCACTAGTCATTAGTCACTAGTGGCTGGTCGGGAATTGGCGACTAGCGACTAGCGACTAACGACTCTTCACATCACCACTCCACCATTCACCATGATCATCTGGCCGGTAAGAAAGGCCGAGTCGTCCGAGGCGAGAAAGACGGCGGCACTGGCTACGTCCTCGGGCGTGCCCCAGCGGCGCAGCGGCGTCATCTCGACGACTTTCTGACGAAAGTTGGGATTGGCCCCTTCGCCGAATGCAGTTTCAATGAAGCCCGGAGCCAGAATGTTCACCCGAATATCCGGTGCCACATCACGCGCGAGCGAACGACTGAAGCTGGCTACTCCGCCCTTGGCAGCCGAGTAGAGGACTGGGTTCTCTCCCTCCATCCCGACATTCACGTGGTCCCACGCCATGTTTATGATGTTGCCGCCGCCCTGCTTTCGCATGAGATCCACGGCCGCCCAGGACGCGAGCACGGTTCCTCTGAGGTCCACCGCCAGTACTGTGTCCAGCTTCTGCCCCCGCGAGAGTTGGGTCGCCTGACCGGTCAGAATGTCGGCGCCGGCGTTGTTGATCCAGACATCGATCCGGGAAAATGCCTTGCTCAGCTCAGCCGAGAGCCGCTCGATGTCGTCGTCCCGTCCAATGTCGATCCGCAGCATCTCGGCCCGCCGGCCCAGATCGCGAATAGATTGGGCGGTGGCTCGAGCACCTTTCTCATTCGAGCGATAGGTGATTGCCAGGTCGGCGCCCGCCGTTGCGCAGCGCAATGCGATAGCCCGGCCGATCCCACTGGAGGCGCCGGTCACCAGCACATTCTTCCGCTCCAACTGGGCCACCGCTCGCCTCCCTGTCCCTCTGGGATAACTTCTTAAATGGCAACATACCAGCGCCTTAGAATCTTACAAGGAGCCGAGATGCGGTTGCTGGTCAGCGTGAGATCCCACGGTGAGGTCGCAGCAGCCTTGATCGGTGGAGCGGACATCATCGATGCCAAGGAGCCCAGCGAGGGCTCGCTGGGAGCGGTCACTCCGAGGGTACTGGTCGGCATCATGCGCCGGGTGCCGCCCGAGGTTGAACTAAGTGTGGCCCTGGGAGACCTGCTCCGAACATCCCAGCTCCTGCAGGTGATCGGCCGGCTGCCACTGCTCCTACGACGGAGTGCCACGTATCTGAAGCTGGGATTTGCCGGCGTCTCGTCGTCCGAGCGGGCCGGGCTGCTGCTGCACGCCGCCGTCGCGGCAGCCCGGGAGCACCCGCTGAATCCTAGAGTGATAGCAGTGGCTTATGCCGATTGGGACTGCGCCAAGAGCCCTTCTCCCGACGCCCTGGCTGCGGTCGCCTCGAGGGCCGGTGCAGCCGGGCTCCTGATCGACACTTATCGCAAGGATGGCCGAACTCTGCTCGATCTGATGGTGCCCCGTGGGCTGGCGGTTCTGATCCAGAAGGCTCGCGCGATAGGTCTGACCACTGCGGTGGCCGGCGCGCTGGGTCCCGATCGCCTGTCGGATTTGCGTGAAGCAGCGCCGGATATCGTTGGCTTTCGGGGGGCAGCCTGCGAAGGGGGCCGGTCGGGACGGGTGACGGAGAACCGAGTCCGGCTGCTGCGTCGTGCGATGTGGGACAGCAATTCGGGATGTGTTCAGCAGGCGATTCTCCCGACAAGTGGCTAATCCTGGCGCGAAACGCACGAACCCCCCGCGAAAGTCTGCCGGCCCAGCACAGCTAACCCTCTGAAAATCAACGATTACGGTCCTCCGGTAAGGGCATGACACTTGCTCGGCAGCCGGGGGCAACTTCGGGGGTCTCCCAGCCTTACCCACGCCCGGGCATACATGTGACTTTCCACGCCACACCGCTGCGGAGCAAGTTCGGGCGTCGGCTTCTCATTCTGTTCGTGGGCTGCGCGCTGGTACCAATGGCGGTGCTGGCGGTCCTGTCCTATCGCCACGTCAAGCGCCAGCTGTATCGTCAGAGCGAAACCCGGCTTCAGCAGGCAAATCGCGCCCTGGGCCAGGCCATCTTCGAGCGCCTTCTCCTGCTCGACGCTACCCTCAAGAGCATTCCACCCAGCGCCGTCCTCCAGCTCGCCGCGGCCAAGCGGCTGCCCAAGACTGCTGCCCGGCCGGCTCCCCGTCCCAAGCCCGGCAATCTGACGCAATCAGGCCCGCTCGATGGCAGAGCGGCGATGGGCGGAGTCCGCCCGGGACGGGGGGGCAATACCAGCCGCCTGCGCGCCGATCTCATCGAGGCAAGCAAGACGCTGATCGCCGGACTCGACCTGCTGGCCCGGCAGCGGTTCGTCGCGGTCGAATTTGTGGGGGATGACAACAAGGCGATCGAGGTGTTTGGGCGACCGTCGCGCCGGCCACGGCTGACCACTCGGGATACCTCGGATCTGCGCCTCGGGCTTCCCCTGATTTCGGTGGTGCACGGAAAAGACCGCTCGCGCGTGTATCTGATGCGGCGGCTGGCTCGCAAGGGGGAAGTCCGGGGGACGTTTGTCGCCGAGGTCAGCCCCGAGTACCTCTGGGCCAGCGTCGAAGAGAGCATGCCATCGCCCACCACGCGGGTCCTGGTTATGGACCAGCGGGGGCGCGCGCTGTTCCGATCTTTGGAGACTCCTGCTCCGGTCCAGCCCAAGGATGAGAAGACCGGGATCGTTTCGGTCGATACCAGTGCCGTGCCGGACGGAGATTCTTACCTCACAGCCTCGTCCGCAATTCAGCTGGACGCCGCCTTCGCTGCCGAGCCGTGGACCGTCTTCTTCAGCGAATCGAGAGACAAAGTGCTGGAGCCAATGGTGGAATTCACCAACACGTTCCTACTCGTCCTCAGCCTCTCCGGCCTGCTGGTGCTCCTGCTCAGTGTAAGCCAGATCCGCCGGAGCGTGTTGCCGCTGGAGGAGCTGCAGAAGGGCACGCATCGGATCGCCCAGCGCGACTTTGCCAGCCGGGTAATGGTGACCAGCCGCGACGAGTTCGAGCAGCTGGCATCCTCGTTCAACACCATGGCCAGTCAGCTTGGGCGCCAGTTCAATGCGCTGGCCACGGCCGCCGAAATCGACCGGGCGGTGCTGTCGGCCACCGATGCCACAGCCATCGTGGACACGGTGCTGGGCCGCATCCGAGACGTATTTCCCTGCAGCATGGTCAGTGTAACACTGGGAGTCGCGGATGAAGCGAAGTCGGTTACCAGTGTGGTGGAGGACTACAAGCAGGGCGGGCGTCACGTGGAGCGGATCAGATTGCGCCCCGTGGATGTGCAGGGTCTGCTGACCGGACCCGGGGTGGTAATCCTCAGGTCGGGCGAGCCGATCCCCTCGTACTTGGAGCCGCTGGCGCACTTAGGCGCCACCTCATTCGTGGTGCTTCCGCTGTCCTACCAGCGACAATTATCCGGCATCATCGCTCTGGGCGAGCGCTACGAGCTGGACCCCTCGGAGGAAGATCAGGACCAAATGCGGCGCCTGGCCGACCAGGCGGCGGTGGCGCTGGCCAACGCACGCATGCTGGAGCAAGTCCGGGAGCTGGCCTACTACGACAGTCTGACCGGCCTCCCCAATCGGCTTTCGTACAAGGAGCGGCTGGCCTATGCCCTGGAACAGGCCAGCCGGGAGCAGCGCCTGGTCGCCGCTTTCTTCATCGACCTCGATCACTTCAGCCGGATCAATGACACCCTCGGTCATGAGGTTGGAGACCAGCTCCTGCGCCATGTGGCCTCCCGGCTGCGCTCCTGCTGCCGGGAGCGGGAGGACGAGGTCGGTCCAGCGGTGGCCACGCTCACACCCGAGGTCGCCCGGCTCGGCGGGGACGAGTTCACCGTGATCATGCCGGGTTTGCACGACGCGCAGGATGCGGGGAAGCTGGCCCGCAGAATCCTCTCCAGCTTTGCCCATCCGGTGCGGGTGGGAACCCACGAGATCTTCGTCAACGCGAGCATCGGCATCGCCATCTATCCCTACGACGGGGAAGACATCGACACGCTGTTGATGCACGCCGACACCGCGATGTACAAGGCCAAGGAGCACGGCGGGAGCAGCTATCAGACCTACTCTAAATCGATGACGACGACCGCGCTGCAGCGAATGACCCTGGAGAACGATCTCCGGCGGGCGCTAGAGCGCAACGAGTTCGAGGTCCACTACCAGCCCATCGTGGATGCCATCACCAACACGGTTGTTGCCGCCGAGGCATTGCTCCGGTGGCGCCATCCTGAGCTGGGACTGCTGCTGCCATCGGAGTTCATCCCGATCGCGGAAGAGAACGGGCTCATCGTACCGATGGGTGAGTGGATCCTGCAGAGCGCCTGCCTCCAGAACCGTTCCTGGCAGGACGCTGGACTTCCCCGCATCCGGGTGGGAGTCAATCTCTCCAGCCGGCAGCTCAAGCGAGGGCTGACCGAGACTATCGGGCGGGCACTCCAGATCAGCGGACTGGACTCACGCTACCTGAGTCTCGAGTTGACCGAAAGCGTGCTGGTGAATCATCAGCGGGAAGGCACCGAGGCGCTGCACGCCCTTCGGGCCATGGGCCTGCATCTGGCGGTGGACGATTTCGGGACCGGGTACTCGTCCTTCAGCTACCTCAAGCACTTCCCACTCGACACCCTGAAGATCGACCGCTCATTCGTTCGGGAGATCGCCATTCAGCCGGACGATGCTGCGATCACCACCGCCATCATCGCCATGGGTCATGCCCTGGGTCTTCGGGTCATCGCGGAAGGAGTGGAAACCGAGGCCCATCTCACCCTGCTTCAGAAGCAGGGCTGTGACGAGCTCCAGGGTTATCTGTTGGGGCGGCCCGTGCCGGCCGATCGCTTTGTCGATTTCCTAGCCAGCAAGCGGTCCCTCGGTGTGCAGTCGCGCCGTCAACGATCTACTCGCTGAGCCACGACTCCAGCTGATCAATCGTGTCCCAGGGTACAATCCGGTACGGCAGTCCCACGGGCAGGACAGCATTGAAGTATGGATCGACCGCAGGGCCATCCACCGCCGGCTTGATCAACACCAGCCGCTCCGCGTCGAGAGCGCCTGCTATGAAGGCGGCGATGCTGTCACTGGTGACTCCCCAGGTGTGGGGCAGAACATCAGCGGCGCGCATCCAGCGGTAGGGTGCCAGCACGGCCACCTTACCCCGGCACAACACTTCAGATATCGCACCGGGCTCCTCGACGAACTCGGCGGCCTCGATCCGGTCTGCGAGGACCTGGCCGTAGAGATCCATGGCTAGGATCGCCATCCAGTGGGCCGTATCGGAGGACAGCCCCAGCTCGGCATCGATACCGCGTACCGCATCGGCGAGGAGCCCTCCGCCCGGAATCACCACGAGGGGATAAGCTGCGCCGGCCTCCGCTATCCGAGCAGACACACGCTCCAGGGCTCCCGGAATCCGGGAGAGCCCGCCTCCTACTTTGACGACCGCGAGTCGTGCCGTATGTCCTCACCCGCTCATGGCGCAGCGAGAGTATGCTGGAGCAGGCAGGCAACCGCCGTGGCCGCCGTCGTCTGCCCTGCTCCAACGGTTCTGTCGCCTAGAGAAATCACCCGGAGACCAGCGTCCCGGGCCGCCTCTGCGGCGATGAATTCTCCCAGGCCGGTGACCACCGCTGTGTCGAGAGCGGGGAACCGCGACCGTAGCTCTCCCAGCGCTCCACTGATCCGTTCCAACTGAGCCTGGGCCAGGGCCGTCGCCATTTGATCGATGGTGCCCTCGTTGAGCATCTCCCGATCGGCGCACACCACCCGTGCCAGGCGCTCACCCGCATATTCGCGCGTCGCCGGCCGGCCATCCGGAGTGGGACAGGTGTAGTCCTCCTCGGCGAGACGGCGCAACCAGAGATACACGTCTCCACTGAGGGCAAAGCCCTCGGCCGAAAGTCCCACGGTGGTGCTATCCAGCGGGACCCGCCAGGCGAGCGCCTCGACCGGGGTGCGCAGTGCGCCGCTGTAGATCAGCTCACCGGTGGCCAGCCGTTCTGGATCGGTGCGGCCCTTGGCAACCACGGTGCCTTGCTCGATCGGAATCAGGTCGGTGGTCGTGGTCCCGATATCCACCAGGATGCAATCGGGGAACTGATGGGCGACCCACGCAGCGGTGGCTGCCCAGTTGGATGCGGCGGCCTCCAGCGGGCGCGAGCGAGCTTCCTGGGGGGTGACGAATCTGCCGGTAACGGTGTATACCTGAATTCGGCCGGCGGGAAAGGCTGCTTCCAGCGCGTGCAAAATGAAACCCACGCCCTCCCGCTTGGTTCGAAAGGACTGCGAGAGCTCCGCAGTCATCGTCACCGCATGGTGGTCGGTCTCGTCCGCGCCGAGCTGGGCAGCCACCGCCCTGAGCGTTGGTGCCAGCTGAGAGCGGTCCCGCTGAATCTCGAACGGACGGCTGAGAGTGCGATGGGGAGCCCGGCTGTCAGCCGCCAGCCGGGCCGCCTTGGTGTTGACCCCGCCGATGTCCCAGCCCACAATTGCCGTTCGCTCGGCCATTTTCGACCCATGGCTTCGGTCACCCATGCAGATCATTCCCGTCCTGGACGTTGCCGGTGGAGTCGCGGTTCACGCTCAGGCGGGAGACCGCGCGCGGTACGCTCCGCTCGAGTCGGACCTGGTTCCTGGATCGGTCGGCGATCCGGTAGCGGTTCTCCGGGCATTCCACACAGCTCTGGGTCTTCACCAATGCTATGTCGCGGATCTCGATGCGATTCAAGGGGGTCCGGTGCAGCGCACCCTTCTGCGCGAGCTGGCTGCCTTTCACACCGGATTCTCCGGCGCCCTCATGGTGGACGCGGGCACCCATCTGCCCGAGGGTGCGCTGGAGATCATATCGTGCGGCGCCAGTGATGTCGTTGTCGGGTTGGAGACTCTTCACGCCTTTGCCGACCTGACGGCGATCATCAAACTGGTCGGGTCGTTGCGGGTCGTCTTCAGCCTCGATCTGCGGCTCGGCACCCCCATGCTGCACCCAGCCATGCAGGATGCTCGCGGTGCCGGGCCGGACGCTGTAAGCCTGGCGGAGCAGGCCGCAGCCGCCGGGACAGCGTCAATCCTGCTTCTGGATGTGGGACGGGTGGGAACCGGGTGTGGAGTGGACCTGGGGTTGCTCGAGTCGCTGCGCCGCCGCTTACCCGACGTTCGCCTGCTGGCGGGCGGCGGTGTGCTTACCCGGCCGGACCTGGAGCGAATGCGCGACAGCGGCTGCGACGGAGCGCTGGTGGCCAGCGCTATCCACACCGGCCGATTGACCGCCGCCGATCTCGACGCGGTCTCGCGCTCGGATCAGTCGGGAACCAGCGACTCACGATACGTAGCCGACTGGCCGTAGTTCTCCTCTACTTCGAGCTCCAGACTCGTCAGGTGACGGTACCCGCGTGAGCTCAGCTCCTGCCGCACCTGGTTGCCCAGATACTGGGCCAGCATCTCCGCTGTGCTGTTGGGAATGGGAAGCAGGGCGCAGTCGCGCTTGGGGAAGACATAGGTCGGCTGCCCGAAGTAGTCCACCGCGACGCGGTCGCCTTCCTCCCGATAGCTCAGCTTGGGGTTCAAGGTCGGCAGCAGCACCTTGTGATCGATGTTGTCAACCAGCTGGCGGGTGATCTGCTTCAGCACGCTAAAGTCCAGCACGAACAAGCACTCGTTGTCGACCGACCCCTCGACTGCCACGCCCACACGGTAATTGTGCCCGTGAAGCGCCTCGCACTGATGGCCTTTGAAGGTGATGAAATGGGCGGAGGCAAAGACCAGGTAGTCCTTGCTGACCTGGACTCTGAAGTTGCTTTGCACGGCGGTTCTCCTAGCGATCCCAGCCACCTTCAAGTATAACGACGAAAAGCGCGGCGCAGGTGAGATCTGCGGTGCTGCCCGGATTGCGCCGGTTGCGCGGATCGCGCAGCTCGCGGTCGAGCTCTGCCAGCGCTGTCCTTCCCCCCGGGGTACGAGTGCCGCCGGCGCGTCGGACCTCGGCGGCGCGCCGAGAGATGGTCGCGGCTTCCTGAGGGCCCAGCTTGCGGGAGATATGGGTGTCCGGCCCGGTCTCCAGCAGAGTCAGATAGGTCTCCACAACGGCGTCGGTCCAGGCCAGCCCCTCGCGCCGGACCTGCTGCAGCGCGGGCACTCCGGTCTCGAACGTAAGCGCGAAATCAGTCACGTATTCGCGGGCGACGGCATCGCGCTCCGCCGCAAGCCCCATCGCCTCCCGCAGAGTCACCGACGGTGCCCCGGCAACGTCTTCGCTGGCGGACTGTCCCAGTCCTCCCGGCCTGGCTCGCCGAATGGCCGCGTAGACCTCACTCGCGTCGGCTACGGTGGTCTCGTTCAGCACCTGATGCAGCTCTGCCCTCAGCTTCTCCCCATTCCTCAGGGCGGCCCGGGCCAGCGGAGCCAGCAGGAGCACGATGCCGAGATTGGTGTTCGATCTGGTCCACCGGAGCGTGTCCTCGACCGCCTGCCGAATGGTGGCCCCGAGCGGCTGGACGTGCGCCTGGGCCAGCGCCGGACCGATGGCTACGGCGCTGGCCAGAAAGTCTTCGTAGCGGGTGTCGTGGAAGTGCCGCTCGGGCGACACGTTGCCCGGTTTGGGCGCACTCACCTCGAGCAGGCAGGCAAGCTGGCCTGCGGCGGCAACCTGCGCCGGTGTGGTCAACGGGATGCGAGGTAGTCGAGCAGCGCTCCGGCCACGTCGATCCCGGTAGCCTGCTGCAGGCCCTTCCAGCCCGGGATCCCATTTACCTCCAGGACGTAGGTTCTTCCGTCCCGGGCCGGGAGGAGGTCCACCCCGGCGTACTCCGCTCCAACCGCAGCGGCAGCCCGTACCGCCAGATTCACCTGATCGGACTCGAGCGTGACTGGCTCTGCCGTTCCGCCTCGGGCCAGATTGGTGCGCCACCCGGGTGAGCGGCGCTGAATGGCGCCGAGGACCCGGCTGCCGATCACAAAGGCCCGAAAGTCTGCACCGTCGTGGTCGATGGTCTGTTGCAGGTAGTACACGCCCCTGATCTGCTCGATGGTGCGGAATACCCGGTAGGCCATCTCCTCATCGCACACCCGGACCATGCCCAGTCCCATGGAACCGAACAGCGGCTTTACAATGACGTCGCCCATCTGGCGGACGGCCGCAGACGCAGCCTCCGGGCTTTCGCAAACGACGGTTGCCGGGGTGGGGATGCCGCACTGCTCCAGCAATGCCGAGGTCCAGAACTTGTCCACCGTTCGCTCGATCGCCCGGGGTGAATTCACCACCCGGGTGCCGCGGTCCTCCAGACGATGCAGCGCATCGACCCGAAACACGATCTGCTCCAGCGAGCCGGAGGGGATGATGCGGGCCAGGACCAAATCCATCTCGTCGAGCTCGGTGGTCCGGCTCCTGAGACTCGGAGCCGAGCCGATGGTGGCCACCAGATCCTCGTATGGCAGAATAGTGGCGGTATAGCCTCGAGCCGACGCCGCCCGCTCCAGCTGCTCGGTATGCCAGCCGGTGCGGGCCGCCAGGACAGCCAGGCGCACCTACTTGGTCTCCACTCCCACAAGTGCGTCCAGGCCGCCCGTGGCAAAGTTGGGAAGGTCACCGGCTACCTTCTTGAACCCACTCGTGGCAATGCCTTTCTTCAGCGCATCCAGGGAGGGGAAATACAGCTCGGCCTGGCGGTAACGCTCCGGACGTGATCCGTCCAGATTGGAGTCGAACCTGGTCAGCTCCGCTCGCTCGAAACCGATCTCCTGCTTATTGGCTGTGACCAGCGGCAGGTGGGTGTCGGCATAGTACTTCTCGAACGCCGCAGTGTCCTTGGGTGCTTTGTAGATCACGGTGAGAATGGCGGCCGGTTCTTCGGACGAGCCAGTTTCATGGGGATTGGTTGTCCTGGCGATCATGCCGGTAAAGCCGCCGGTGGCGAAGTTGCCGAGGTCCCCGGCCACCTTCTGGAAGCCTGGGGTGGCGATTCCCTTCTGGAGATCGTCCATGGAGTCGAAGTACAGCTCGGCCTGGCGATAGAACGTGGGCTTCTTGCGATCGACGGTCGACTCGAACCGCGTCAGGTCGGCTCGGGTGAATCCGATTTCCTCCTTGTTCGCCTTGACCAGCGGTACGTGAATCGTCCGGTAGTATCGCTCGAAGGCGGCCGTGTCTTTGGGCGTATTGTAGAGGACCGTCACGATCGCTCCTTCCCTGGCGGGAGCTGCTGCAGTGGTGTCGCCCGCCATGTCCGCGCCCGGTGCATCGGCCGGCCGATCTCCGGTCTTGCCGCAGGCAGCGAGCAGGACGGCGGGGAGCAACATCCAACTGGGAACGCCTCGCATGGGTCTCTCCTGGCTAACGGTTGTAGAGTGAGGATTCCAGCACTGGGGCATTCAGCCGGCCGGCGTAGAACGTATGTCCAGTCTCGGTACTGGTCAGCCACACTTCAGCCGGGCTGAACAGCAGGGGGTCGATCTTGTAAAAGTCGCCCTCGTAGCGCTGAAAGATTTCGTAGAACGGGGTGCCGTAGTCCCGTGATGCCGAGGCTGGAACCTGTTCCGCAAGCTTGGCCAGCTCGTCGTCGCCGGCTCGCACCGTAAACCACGCCTGACCCCCGTAGAGAATGCAGTCGTTGGTGCGGCCGATCGCTCGAAGATCATTCTTGGCCACCGGTGGAAGCGGAGCCGTTCCCAGCGCGCTCACTACCCGGCGCACATCGAACCCGAGCGTTTCCATCTTATGGAGGCCGGTTTCGACTATTCGAGCGGAGATCTGGACTCCGCCGGCCAGACTGGCGGTAGGTGCAACGACAAAGGTGAGCTGCGCCGGCTGGAGCCGAGCTTTCTCCGCCACCCAGGCAGCCACTTCGTCCGTGGGCAGCGCGCGCGTTTCCAGCACCAACACGCCTTCATCGGTCCGCTCCTCATATCCAAGCTTCTCGAACAGCTCCCGTTCCACTCGGGCGTGGGCCCGGAGTGGCCCCGACCCCATCGCGAAGAACTTTCCCACAGAGATGGCCCAGCCGGCATATTGGGACGCCATGCATGAGACCGCCGGATGGTCGGTCCAAACCGTCACCCCAGGGTGTGCTCGGCCGCCGATCTGCAGCGGCGTAATGGAGATGTTCCCCAGCCCTCCCATGCAGATCCTCGCCAGCGCCAGCCCGGCGTCGAGACCTCCGTCAGCCTCGACACCGGCATCGATGACGCGGGTCCCGCTGGCCAGCCGATACGACCTTATGCGGAGTCTATCGGCCTGATCCGCCATCCAGTCCGCGATCTCACTCGCTCCCTCATTCATCCGGAGCGATGTCGCGTGCATCCGGGGCGCTGTTACTTGGCTGCCCATTCCAGAATCTCCCCTTTGGCCAGCTCCGCCAGGTCCCCGCTGTAGCGGCGATACTGTCCGGTCAGGTACCGGCGTTGAACTGGAAGTCCATAGCGTGCTTTCAACCTGCCGAGCTGCAGCCGCAGATGGGGCGGTTGGTACGTACACGCGTACCGGTAGGTCACGGGAGGCGTTATCCGACCCAGGGCTACCACGCTGCCCCGCTTGGACCAGAGCCCGGTGTCAGCGCCGGACGCTCCAAACACGACCACAGTGCCGGCTATCATACCCAGTCCAGTACGTTCTCCTGCTGAGCGGCCGATAGCGAGCAGACCCCGGCGCATGCTGGCGCCGGCCTCGACGCCGGCGGATCCGCGAACGATCAGCTCTCCCCCGCTCATCCCCCGCTTGAAGCCCGGGGGTGCCGCGCCAGCCCGTGGACCTGCATTTCCCTCGATCACCAGGGCACCACCGGACATGCCGGACCCGGCTTGGGAGCCGACATCGCCATCGACCGTGACTTCGCCTTCCGCGAGACCGACGCCGAAATGGACGGCCGCGCTCAAGTCACCCTCGAACCGAATGCGCCCGACCGGCGTGCCTTGAATCTCGAACAGGTCTCCCAGGGAAACCCTTTCATCGGCCAGATAGACCGGCCGCTCCGCCAGATCTCTAGCGGCGAGCTGGGGCCAGCCGAGCGGAAGTACCTCCGCAAAGTCGGCCGGCTCGCTGAGCGGCGATTTGAGCCGGGCAGTGAGGCCGTCGTTCACGTGTCCCGCCCGGACATGATCTGCCGAAGGTGAAAGTGATGGGGGCCGAGCTTCCCACCATAGTTGCCCGCACTGATCGCAACCACGCCGTCGCGGCAGGCGGCATCGATCCCGGACTGCATGGCCTTCGAGATGGCTGCTGCCTCGGTGCCGTTGATCACGATCTCGAGTACCGAGTTCACCTCTTCCGGGAGAGCAGTCCGGGTGACGGCGCGCAGGGTGGGGCAGAAGGCGTCGTTGGTGCTGGCGATCATGGTCTTGCTGCGCCGGGAGCCTACTTTGCTGCCGCTCCGTACTACACCGCCCGGAAAAGGCAGAATGACTCCCTGCTGGGAGGCCATCGCATCGGTGGCCGCTTCGGCCGCCGAAAGTGCGGCGTCGGCGGTTCGGGCCAGAATCAGAAAGTTGCCGCCGCCGACCCCCTTCAGCATTCCGAACTTCTCCTCTACCAAAAACTCGCCCTCCATCACGGGAATTCTCCAGAAGCGCTTGCCGCCGATCACCTTGCTGGCCTGGAACCCGTCGCCGAAGAATCGCAGGGCCGAACCCACGCGGACCCGGTCGGGCGCCTCGGGCAATCCGTCGTAGCATGCCGTGGTGGGGCAGGTGAGCACCGTCTGTCCGACCCGCTCGATCAGTCGCTTGCCGAGATCGTCCTTCCCCATGGTCATCAGGAGCACGCTTACGCCGGGGCGTGCATCAGGCGTCTCACCGGGCAAGAGGTCCCGCTCGATTCCCGCCTCCACCTTGCAGCCGATGACGGAGGTGGCAAAGCCGGTCAGCTTGAGGGCCGCGGCCTGCACCCATCTGCGGCTGCGCCCGGTGATGATGACCCGCGCCACCCGCATGGTGAAGGCCTCGGCAAACGTATCCTCGATGAAAACGCCGCGGATCTTCATCGGTCAGAGCGGCAGCGGATCATCGGGCAAGTCCACTACCGGATAGTTGTCGAAGGCGACCGTGGAGTAAGCCTCGAAGTATCGTTTCAGGTCCGGCAGCAGCTGCTGGTCATAGGAGGGCTGCACCCTTAGCCGGTGGGCCGGGGGAGCGCGGCGGAGCTGTCCCTCCTCCACCATGAGAGTTCCTCCTTTCACCACATATCGGGGCGAAGCGAACATCTCCGCGATGTCAGGGTTCCGGGCGTACACAGTGACATCGGCGTCGGCCCCGGGCCCGAGATGTCCCTTGTGCTTCAGGCCCAGGAGCCGCGCTGGTCCGGCCCGGGTGATGATGGCGATCTCGTTCAGGGTGTACTCCCGGTCCAGTCCATCCGCCAGGGCAGACCCAGTCAGGAGTCTGGGATTGACCTGTTTCAGCCTGTCCTGCCGCACTCCGCGATCCATCAGAAGCTGAATCAGGGCCGGGTAGGAAAGAAACGAGCCGCCGTTGGGATGGTCGGTGGACAGCACCACCCGCCACGGGTCCTGACTCAGAAGGAACAGCTCGAGCCCGATGGCCCACTGCAGCGCGGAGACCGCCACCTTGTCCTTGTAGACAAAGGGGACGATGCCGCAGCCAGTCTCCAGCTCGATGTCGATGTTGACCCACCGGCGGCCACTGCTCTTGTGGAGCAGATATTCGACCGGTCCATCAGCGGTAATCGTAGTCGCCGAGCCGAACATCACCTGGCCGACATCGACGCTCACTTCAGGGTGTGCGTTGACGTACTCCATGATCGGAGCCGCCGCCGATTTCCAGCCCGGGCCACCATAGCTGTGAAACTGCAGGTGGGTGAAATGCGCGCGTCTTCCGCTGAGCGCTCGCATGGTGGCCAGCGTGACCTCGGAGTTCCCAGGAAGACCCAGGTTGTTGCAATGAATGTGGACCGGGTGAGGCAGACGAAGCTGATTGGCGGCGTCGGTCAGGGTTTCCAGGATGGCTCGGGGGGTGACGCCGTGGGTGGCCAGAACATCGTCGATTCCGTTCAGGTTTCGCTGCCCCGATTTCCAGGCCTCCACTCCGCCCGGGTTCACAATCTTGATGGCGTATCCACCGGTCGAGCCCAGCAACCACGCGGCGTAGTCTCGAGCCCGGACCCGTTCTCCGGCGGCAACCTGGCGCAGCAGATACTCGTCGTTGCCCATGAGAACGAAGACGCCCCCATCGACGCACGGGGTGTCGTCCAGCTCGGCATGACTGTGGCGCGCCATGCTGGGAGCAACCGCCGCATCGAAAGCAGTGGTGTAGCCCAGTCCGGCATACCGATATCCAGTCGTGAAGGTGCTGGGGACCGTTCCGCCGGTGCCGGACCGCGGCAGCCAATCCTCCAGCAGGTCGGGAGCGGGCGCGACGTCGGCCGCATGCTCCTCCGGCAGTAGTCTTCGGGCGTGGTTGCAGCTCGAGCTGGCGAAGTGGGAATGGATATCCACTCCCCCCGGCATCAGGACCATGCCCTTCGCATCCAGCGTGGGGGCGCTATCCGACACATTGGCCACGATGCGACCATCCTCGATGCAGACGTCGCGAACTTCACCATCAACCTGGTTGGCAGGGTCGTGGACGGCTCCCCCCACAATTCGCAGCTGGGTAGTCGGGCTCATGCCGAACCCTTGCGCAGCGCGTCCCGGATGGCGTCGGCGAGTAAGCCTAGTACCTGGTGGGTGGGGTGGGATGTCTCGAGTGGCGGGCGCAGCCTGAGAGGGACCTCGTCCATCCGGTACGCCGTGCCCCCTTCATGGATTCCGGCAACACCGGTATCAATCGCGACCACACTCTTGAGGCCCGACTGGCTCGCTCGCGGTCCCACCAGCACTGTGCTCGCGGCCGACAGGGCTTTGGCGGTTGTGGGGTCTAGACCGATCGAGCCGGCCACCAGCGCAGCCCGGAAGCCGCCATTTCGGAGCCTCTCAACTGGCCGCTCGGCCGGGGTGTATCGCGGATAACCGCGGGAATAATTCACGGCCAGAGGGTAGCCCGTCTGCGACGTCAGCACCGCCTCGGCGCCGACCCGATTTCCCCCGGCGCGTAGGCTGCAGAGAGCGGCTCGGGTGGGCTGATTGAGAGCCTCGGCCAGGGCAATCAGGGCCTCGGACCGGAGTGGGTTGCGCCGTTCGGCCGTCGGCTCCGCATCGTGGACCAACACCGCATAGCGCGCCCGCGCGAGCCGTCCCGCCAGGTCAACGGCCATTTGCACGATCGGGTCTTGCGGGGAGAGCTCAACACCGAGAACCGCCGCTCGCATGAGGGATAGAGCAGCAATCTCTTGGTCCGGACTCAGCGTCAGCTCGAGATCGGCACCAGGCAGCCCTCGGTCACCTCCAATGCTCACCGAGATCACCTGGCGACCTCGGCGCCCCTGCGGAACATGGCGACCCTCCGGATCCAGGGCGTAGCGGGCAAGAAAGCGGGGATAGCGCTCGGTGGGATCGACTCCCCAGAACAGGTAGGTGTCCGCCCGATTCCGCAGTTCTCCCAGGGTGGCGCTGGTGCGTCCTCGGCGCTGAGCGCTCAACAGCCCGTAGGCAGCGGTTTCGGACGTGGCGCTGTCCACCGAGGCACCCAGGAGATCGGCCGCGGCCAGGGCTGCACGCTGGGCCTGAGAAGTTAGGTCGGGCGCCAGATAAACCAGCACCGGTCGGCCGTCGGTGAGGACCGCGGCGGCTCGGCTGACGGCAGATTCCAATGGCTCGGCGCGCCCCTCGACCAGGACCTCGGAAGGGATCCGTCCATCGCCCAGCCAGGCCTGACCCAGGGGACAGAGGGGGGCAGCAGCCACGATGCGATCATCCTGCACGGTTACGCTGATGTCATCGCAGCCACAGCCACAGCCGAGGCAGGTGACGTGCTCCACAATCCGGTCCGTCACGCTGCCTGGCCCACCCGTGCTCCAAGGCACCGATACACCGCTGCCGCCCGTGCGCCGAGCTTCTGTCGGCAGGCCTCGGCAGTGCGCGCCTCTGCAAAGACGGTACAGATGGGACGGCCCTGCGAAATCCTCTCTCCCGGCTGGGGCACATCGGCGATCCATCCTGCACCAGACTGCTCCGGCAGCTTGCTGATCTCGATGTCCCGCCGGGCGAACACGACGGCTTTCCCGTGCACCGTGGCTTCCGGCGATAGCTCGACCTCAAGAGTTCCGCTGCAGGCCCGGATGTGAGCCTCGAACATCGACACCCCGGTGGAGCGCTCGATCAACTCCATGGAGGAGGAGTACCGGGGATTCACTTCCGTGACGTAGGGGATGCCCCTTCGGGCGATGAAATCCAGGCCGTTCAGGCCAACCAGTCGAAACTCGCGGGTTAGCAGGGTGGCCATCTTGGCTGCTCTCTGAAGCAGTTCGGCGTGGCCAGGAAACAGCGGGGTGCCACGACCCGCCATGAGGCTGCCGCAGTACCGATAGGGGCCCGCGCCAAAATCAGCCTCACCCACGAGCTGCCGCGACAGGCCGAGCAGCACCGCAGAAGAACCGTTGGCGATGAACGACGCCGAGCCGGGTACGCCCGGGATACGCTCCTGGAGGTACATGCTGCGGGGCACTGGCTGACCCGAAGACCACCGCTGGATCCCGTGGCCTCCCCCCGATCGCCGGGGCTTGAGCAGCCATGAAACCCTGGGTGAGCTCGCCCCGGGAGCCCGGCTTCGAGTCTCGGCCAAAGGCAGGCCGAAGCGCCGCAGCACGTGCATCAGCTCGATCGGGTTGCGGATTCGAGTAAGGGTGGAGGCGGGATTGCCCAATAGGCGGCGACCCTGAGCCAGACGCGTGACAGCCGCGGGGTAGTTCTCGAAGTTCGAGGTGTAGGCCGCTAGGTAAGCCGGTACCGATGCGGCAGCCTGGGCTGCCGCACCTGGATCATAGTTCTGACCCGACTCGAACCGGGGGCTGATCACCTCGGCACATTCCCGAAGATCGCGGTCTCCAAACCCGTCTACGGCCGTCACTCGATATCCAGCCCGGGCGGCCGAGGCGGCGAAGGGGCGTGTGGTTAACCCTGCAATCAGGACGTGCGGGTTTGCCGGCGACATCATTGCGCGGGAATTCCAAGCCGGCGTCGTGCTGCTGCAGGCGAAATGAACAGCAGGTGATCGAGTACGGTTCCCTTCGCCTCACGCACCCGGAGACGGTCTACCAGTCCCGCGTGGCGGCCGCCGGATAGACCATCAGCCAGCAGGGCGGCACCCTGCGCTCCCTGCTTGGCAGCTCGAGCAAAACCCACCAGCGGTCGCAGCGTTCCCACGTCGCCCAGCTCACTGGCAAGGCGCGCCAGTATTCCCGGTTCCTCCGCGATGCGGCCCGAGACGAGGACCTCGTTGGCTGAGGGCGCAGAACAGCGAAGCTGCCGCACCAGCTTCACCACGCCTTCTATGTACCCTACCAGGGCCACAGCTCGCTGGTCCGGCTGTCGCTCGAGGAAGGTGAGCACGCCGCCCTGAAACAGCATGGCTTTGGAAATGGAGCCGGCCAGAAAAGCCACTTCGCCATCGAGGGCCCCGGCCGCTCGCCAGCCCATCGGTCCGCTGGTACCACCTACTCCGTCGACCACCTGACCTTGCTCCACCGCGAGGCCCGCAGCAAAACCTCCACCGAGCTCGAGCAGGATAAACGAGACCTTCTCAGGAGAGCATTGCAGCCGCTGGCATTGCATGTGGATCCCGAGTGCGGCGGCGCAGAGTTTGTCCGCTGTGCCGAGGTCCACGCGGTTCAGCTTTCGGTGCTCCGGCACGGTGTCCAAGTGAATGACTCCGGGGGTGTAGACCATCGGTAGTGGAGAAGCGGCGAGCTGCTGGGCCAGACTTCTCAAACCGCCGATGCCTCCGGTTTCCCCGGACGGCGCGAGGAACGCCAGCCGAAGCTGCTCGTCCGAAGCCTGGGTCGCCCGCACCAGGGGTAGGCCGTAGCCGGATGGGCCGGCGACGAGATCGGGAATCCCGTCGGCCATCAGGAGGTTGAGCAAGCCACCGGCGTCCGCCACCGCCTCCGCTGTGGGCCAGCTCCGATCCAGATAGAGCCGGCCGTCGACCAGACCGCAAACATCGATGCTGACAGTGCCCGGGTCGATACCTACGACGCGGGTCATCGTCTACTTCTTCTTGCTGCCGACCAGCTCTTTCTTTACCTCCGATTCCTTCCTGGCGGGTGCCTTCGCACCGATCAGCTCCCGCGCAATCTCCGCAATGGCCTCGGCGTCGAGCACCAGGTCGTTTCGGGTGAAGAGCCGGGCGACGCACGCTTTGTGCAGCTTGGTCTTGAAGTTGCCGACGCCAAAGGCACCGAAGACTACAACCGCATTGCGCTTGTTACCGTTGTCGTTGACCTCGATGCCCTCGATGCCGAGCGGGGGCACAGCATTCAGGTCCACTGCAATCTTGAGGGACTTGGCGGCGGTCCAGGCACTGCGCGGCACCATCTGCACGCCGGCGGGACCGGAGTTGAGCAGGACTTCGACATCCTGAAGCAGCTCGGGAAGACTGGAGGGATCGTTCAGCGTGACCGCGTCGACCGGAACGTTGAAACGGGCACTGATGAACTGCCGGGCCTTTTCTCCCTGTTCCGGCTTCCGGGAAGTAATCGTGACCTCTGCGCCGTCCTTGGCCAGCAATCCAGCCGCCCGCTGGCCAACCGGACCGGTGCCGGCCAGGATGAGAACTTTCTTGCCCCTGAGGTCGCCCAACGTCTCCTCGATCTTCACTACAGCGGCCACGGCCGTGGTGTTGGAGCCATTGGAATCCAACATGATCGACACGGAAAACGGGTCGAAGAGGGCGTCCTGAGCCATGGCCAGCAGCTGTTCGCCGGCAGACATGTTACTCCCACCGATCCACACGGCGGTATTGTGCAGGTCCTTCGGCCCGCGGGTAAAAATGCAACCGTGGATCAGGTCGCGCACGTCGGTCTCGATGACC
>Ga0075421_100000792_pt1 | contig 34725 bp, 25 predicted proteins | sample SoiMetdeltSBSDD5_FD_75292 | JGI IMG/M metagenome (GOLD analysis project Ga0075421, IMG submission 75292) | Bulk soil microbial communities from a Populus tree surrounding site in Tennessee, USA - Soil MetaG P. deltoides SBSDD5 | ecosystem: Environmental > Terrestrial > Soil > Tree plantation... | reverse complement strand
CGTGTCATCAGCTCAGAGTACTTCCAGGCATTAGGTATTTCGCTTCGGAAGGGACGTTTCTTCACAGATAGGGACAGCGCTGACACTCCCAAGGTCGCAGTAATCAATGAAGACATGGCTCGCAGATTCTGGCCTAGCGAAGATCCCATAGGTAAACTCCTGATGGTCGATTGGCTAGAAGAGATGCCGCGTGAGATTGTTGGCATAATCGCCGATGTAAAAAAAAGAAGGTTGGATACCGGCGCAATACCGGAAATCTATTTACCTTACCCTCAAGTAAAAGTGACATCTATTCCGCGGCCGTGGCGGAGTAATGCGTTCTTCATTATACGAAGCGCCGCCAATCCGTCGAGTTTGGCTGCGCCTGCGCGAAATGAAATATGGAGTTTAGACAGGGATTTGGCCGTCTCCCCAGGCAGGACGATGAGTGAGATAGTGTCCGATTCAATTGCGCAAATACGCTTCAGTATGGTATTGCTGCAGCTCTTCGCGGGCATTGCTGTTATCATAGCAGCAGTGGGAATTTACGGAATTATGTCACATTCAGTTACTCAGCGTATGAATGAAATTGGTGTACGCATGGCTTTAGGGGCGCAACCAACGGATGTTCTCAAACTTATCTTGCGACAGGGTATGACTCTCAGCCTTCTGGGAATAGTGATAGGATTGTTCGGGGCGTTTGCGGCAACCCGAATTCTCGCCGGCTTGGTTTATGGAGTTAGCGTTTCGGATTTTGTTACGTTTATAGGTTCATCTCTAATCCTAATCTTGATAGCATTCCTTTCATGCTACTACCCCGCCCGCAGGGCGACCAAATTGGATCCGGCTATTACTCTAAGGCGGGAATAACCGCGATCCATTTCCTCGATTCTAACCCACGGAGCACATAAAGCACAGTAACCCGAAGAAGTGTGTGGATCTGTCGCCATAGCTGTTGCGGAGTGACACCCTAAATCTGCGGGCAAAAAAGTGTGCAATGTCACATTCTGGGAGAGAAGCGTCACAAGCTAAGAAGCGCCATTATAACTATTGCGGAGTAATACCATAAACCGGTGAGCGAAGAGGTGTGCAATGTCACTTTCCAGGAGAGAAGCGTCACAGCATAAGAAGAATCATTTCCCGGAAATCAAGGGGGTTGATTACATTGAGTTTTATACAGGAAATGCATTCCAGGCGGCGCATTTTTACCGCGCCGCGTTTGGATTCAATTTGATTGCTTGCTCTGGTCTTGAAACTGGTCTGCGAGATCGAGAATCATTCGTCGTCGAGCAAAACGAAGTCCGCTTCGTTCTGACGTCCGCGCTCAGCGCTAATGGTGAAATAGCGGAACACGTGAAGCTGCATGGAGACAGCATTAAGGACATCGCTTTCATTGTGGACGACACAGCGCGCGCCTTCGACATGGCTGTGAGTCGAGGCGCTCGCCCGGTTCTGGAACCATCGGCGCTCGAAGACAGTGGAGGACAAGTAATCAAAGCGACGGTGGCTGCTTACGGTGACACAGTACATTCCTTTATTCAACGGGGCGGTTACAGTGGCGAATTCCTGCCTAGCTTCCGCGCCATTCAAAAGCCGCCGTTGGCAAGATCGGCCGGGCTCCTTAGCATCGATCACATTGCCGTTAGCGTAAAAAGTGGTGAACTTGACCAATGGGTTGATTTTTACAAGCAAGTATTGGGCTTTCATCAGTCGCATCAGGAGGATGTGTCGACTGAATACAGCGCAATGAATTCAAAGGTGGTCCAGAACAGCGCCGGCCTAATTAAATTCCCGATCGTCGAGCCGATAGTAGGTAGGCGTAAATCACAGATCGATGAATATCTGACTTTTCATGGAGGGCCTGGCGCGCAGCATATAGCGGCTTTAACTGTGGACATTTTCGCAACAGTCAAAATGTTACGCGCCAATGGTATAGAGTTTTTATTTACTCCTGATAGTTATTATGAAGTTCTTCAAGACCGCGTTGGCAGCGTTGAAGAAGATATAGATCAATTGCGCGATAATGGAATTTTGGTGGACCGTGATAGCTGGGGATATCTAATGCAGATCTTTACAAGGCCGCTTCAAAGTCGCCCGACCGTCTTTATGGAAATCGTACAGCGTAAAGGCGCGCGCGGATTTGGGAGTGGCAACATCAAAGCGCTTTTTCAGGCGCTTGAGCGAGAGCAAATGCGGCGAGGGAATCTATAGGAAAACGGTAATGCTTTATCAGCCTACTTCTCCGACAATCAAAGTTAGAGTTGCAAATTGGGCGAAGAATATCAAGAGTTCGATGCTACAAGAGATGCTCTCAGTGGCGTCTAAACCGGGCATTCTTTCCTTCGCTCTGGGGCTGCCTGCGCCTGAGCTATTTCCGTCCAGTCAGATGGCGCAGGCGGCCACCCAGGTCCTGTCGGACGATGCGCAAGCGCTACAGTATGGACCACCTTACCGGCCCTTGAAAGCGCAGATCGTCGCAATGATGCGACAGAGGGGTGTAGATTGTAGGGAAGAGCAGATTCTGATCACCGGGGGCGCGCAACAAGGGATGAACTTGCTGACGCGACTTCTTCTCAACCCCGGCGGGCAGGTAGTCGTTGAGAAGCTCACTTACACAGGGTTTCACCAAATACTCGAGCAGTTCCAGCCCGGAATATTAACCGTGCCTACCGACTACAATTCCGGCATTGATGTGGAATCTATAGAGAAGCTGCTTCGACGTGGAGCTCGACCTGCGCTCATTTACGTTATTACAGACGGACACAACCCGTTAGGAGTCAGCTTAAGCCTAGACAAACGTATTCGCCTGGTAAAGTTGGCGAGGCAATACTGCGTGCCGATAATAGAGGATGACGCGTATGGTCTCCTAAATTACGATAATAAGCATCTTCCCCCGCTGCGCGCTCTAGACGAAGATTTTGTCTTCTATATCGGATCTTTTTCGAAGATCCTCGCCCCTGGACTGCGCGTGGGATGGCTGATTGTGCCGGAATCCTTGATTCCCAGGTTGTCGATCATAAAGGAAGCGACTGATATTAATACTTCGACCTTTGCCCATCGCGTTGTTTCGGCATATTTAGCAGCGGGGCATTTAGAAGGTCATCTAACTGCCTTGCGTAGAGAGTATAGAGTTCGCCGCGATATCATGATAAACGCTTTGCGAGAGCATTTTCCTTGTTCAGCGCGTTGGCATGAACCGACAAGCGGCGTGTTCATATGGGTCGAGCTGAATGAGGGAGTGGATACTATAATGCTACTCAAGACTGCCGTGGAAGAAGAGCAGGTAGCTTTTATTCCGGGCGCCGCCTTAAGCGTGACGCCTAGTCGACGTTACGACAATTGTATAAGGCTGAACTTTTCTAACTGTGCGCCTGAATTCATAAAAGAAGGGATTGCGCGCCTAGCGCGAGTGTCGGAAAAATGCGGCCGAAACATTTCATGCCACCATTGATCAATAAGAAAAAGGTCAACGAATAACTAAGATTAAAGCTCTATTGAGCATGAAAAAGTAGGCGCTTTATGGTGGAGTACCGAACAAAAAGGAGTTACAAAATGACTGAAACATTACAAACATCATATAATGCTCTACACCAAGGGAACGGGCGCTCAATGCCTGAGGTTGATAAGAGAAAGCCGCGTGAGTCGAGACGCTTTCCCCTCTCCTTCGGCCAGCAGCGATTGTGGTTTTTACAGCACCTGGAACCACAAAGTTCCTTCTATAATATGTTTCGCGGCTATCAAATTGAGGGGGCGTTTCGAATAGAGGCATTCAGGAAAAGCATAGATGAAGTCACTCGGCGGCACGAGATACTACGGACCAGGATTGAAAAGAGCAACGGCCTGCCAATGCAGATAATTTCTGAGTCTCTGTCCTTGAATATTCCACTGATTGACCTGGCTGAAATCGCTCCAGCAGCCCAAAAAAGAGAGATAACGCGACTGGCGGACACAGAGGCGACACAGCCCTTTGATATGGAACAAGTTCCATTATTTCGGACTTGTATTCTGCGTCTCAATGAGAAGCAGAATGTAGTATTCTTTACGATGCATCATATTATCAGTGATGGATGGTCGTTGGAGCTGTTTATTCGTGAAGTTATCTCACAGTACGAAGCGCTCTTATCAGGGAATCCTATTTCGTTGCCCGCATTGCCTGTGCAATACGTCGATTTCGCAGTTTGGCAACGAGGCCGGTTACAGGGCGAGGTCTTAGACGGGCTCCTGTCATACTGGGAAAAGCATCTGGAAAATTCCCCACCTGTCATGAGGCTCCCTTTCAATAAACCCAGACCCGTTGCGCAGACTTTTCGGGGAGCGACTGAATCACACACTCTCCCTCAGCATTTGTCAAAAGCAATTCATGAGTTTCAACAGCGCGAAAATGTTACCTTATTTATGGCTTTACTTGCGGCCTTTAAGATACTTCTACATCGTTATAGTGAGCAGGAAGATATAATCGTCGGTATTCCGGCCGCGGGTCGCAGCCGTAGGGAGTTGGAAGAGGTAATAGGCTTTTTTGTTAATACCCTGGCCTTGCGCACAAACTTTTCGACAGCGCCCTCAATTCGCGAACTGGTGCAGCAAGTCCGCGAGACTGTTATTGAAGGTTATGCGCATCAGGAATTACCCTTCGAGATGCTCATTGAGCGATTACATCCAGAACGGAGCCTGAGCTACTCGCCGATCGTCCAGGTCTTGTTTGATATAATGCAAAGAGGTAGGAACCAAATCGGTGAAAGTAATGGCCCTACATTATCACCAGTGCGCGCGCAAATAAAGACAGCGAAAGTTGATTTGAGCCTTTATGTCCAGGAAAATAATCAGACGATGATTGTCACATCAGAGTATAGCACCGACCTATTTGAACCTGAAACGATCCGCCGGTTATTGAGACATTACGAGAAAATTCTGGAAGGTATGGTCGCCAATCCTACGCAGCGAATCACTGAGATATCTTTACTCACCGAATCTGAACGACAACAAATACTGGCCGAATGGAACCGGACCGATGCCGCAGGGGTGGCTGAGTTGTGTGTTCACCAATTGATCGAGCGGCAGGCTGTGCGCCGGGGTGACGCCGTGGCAGTCAGCTATGGGACAGAGCAACTTTCCTACTGGGAGCTTAATCGACAGGCCAATCGCCTGGCCCGGCGTTTACGAGAGGTCGGTGTTGGCCCTGAAGTGACTGTAGGTTTGTGCGTGGAACGTTCGGTACAGATGATAGTAGGGCTATTGGGAATCTTAAAGGCCGGAGGAGCAAGCGTCCCGATCGACTCCACCTCTCCGAAACGACGGATAGATTCAATTTTACAAGACAGCCGGAGTCGAGTGGTGGTGACACAGCATGACGTCTTGCCGGAGGGGGCTCTCAGCGGAGCTCTTCCGGTATTACTGGAAGGAGAGTTACCGGAATATAAGGGTGAGACGCGTGAAGTGAGTTTCAGAAGCGGCGTCGAAAGCGCGAATCTGGCTTATCTGATTTATACCTCAGGATCGACCGGGCAGCCAAAAGGGGTGATGACTTCGCACGCAGCTTTGGTAAATTACGTGGAAGTGATCAGTCGTCTCTGTAATTTGGTGAACCAGGATCGAATGTTGCAATTCTGCTCGCTCGGGTTCGACGCCAGCGCGGAGGAGATCTATCCGTGTCTTGCGCAAGGCGCTAGACTGGTGATTCGTGACGATAGGATGATCAGTTCCAGCAACGAGTTTTGGGAGTTCTGTCGTCAGCACGGAATAACAGCCATCAGCTTGCCATCAGCTTACTGGCATGAACTGACGGCAGGGCTGGAAGAGATGCGATTGCCGGAAGATTTAAGGCTTGTGATAGTTGGCGGAGAGCGAATGCAGACGGAGCAGGCTAGGCGATGGCGTGAGTGGTTAGGAACAAATGTTAGATTGCTCAATACCTATGGGCCAACGGAGACTACAATTTCGGCGACCGCGTATGAGGTCGGAGCAGAAGTTAGGCTCGGTGAGATCCCGATCGGACGGCCGATTGGTAATGTCCAGGCCTATGTGCTAGACCGTCACCTGCAACCAGCTCCGATCGGCGCGCCTGGGGAGTTGTATATCGGTGGATCAGGATTAGGGCGAGGCTACTTGGAAGATCCCGCCTTGACGACCGAGAGATTTTTGCCAAACCAGTTCAGCTCCAAAAGTGGTGAGAGAATATATCGAACGGGTGATCTGGCGCGCTATCTATCTGATGGGAATCTGGAGTTTCTTGGGCGCAGCGATCAGCAAGTAAAGGTACGTGGGTACAGGGTGGAGCTGGGTGAGATCGAGGCGGTGTTAGGGGAGCATCCAGCAGTAAAGAACGCGGTCGTGCTGGCCCACGAAGGCCGTCCTGGAAATAAACGATTGGTCGGTTATGTAGTCTTAAAATCAGAGCTCCAAGAGCAGAGGGCCAGGGGGGACGAGTCAGATTTGATCCCACAACAGGTTGACGAATGGCAGGCAGTTTTCAATGGCCTTTACGAGAAGTGGGACCCAGCCGACCCAACGCAGGGCTACGATTTTTATATCAAGGGCTGGGAGAACAGTTATACCGGACATCCGATGCCCGCAGATGAAGTCAAAGAGTGGGTGGATCACACAGCTCAGCGCATTTTGGGATTAAATCCAAGTAGTGTTCTGGAGATAGGATCTGGAAGCGGGTTGATGATACTACGCATCGCTCCTCACTGTAAGCGATATCTCGGCACAGATCTTTCCAATAATGCTCTCGATATTTTACGCGCTCAACTTGCCAGGCATCCTCCGATCCCAGGTCTTAGCTTAGCTCAAGGAGCGGCGGATGAGTTACCTTCGCTTGATGGAGAACGTTTTGATACTGTTCTATTTGTATCGGTTATCCAATATTTCCCAAGTATATATTATCTTCTGGATGTGTTGGAAAAGGTGATACCTGCAGTCGAGGACGGCGGTAGCATTTATATTAATGATGTACGGAGCCTACCGCTGTTGAAAGCCTTTCACGCTTCGGTGCAATTACACCGGTCTCCGATGTCATTACTGGCTACTGAATTTGCAAATAGAGTAGAGAAAAACTCCACCTATGAGAAACAACTTGTTATTTCACCGGACTTTTTTAGGGCCCTTCCATCACGGTTTCCCAGAATCAGCGATGTCAGTATTCAGTTACTGCGCGGGAAGTATCAAAATGAGTTGTCGAAATTCAGATATGACGTTGTGCTACGAATCGGTAAGGAATCACATCTGCGCCCCTCGAGGATCTGGTGTGACTGGCAACAACAAGGCCTTACCGTTGAATTACTACGTGACCTACTTATCCGAGAAGAACCCGAGGAAATAGGCTTTCGGGCGGTGCCAAATGCTCGCCTCCAGGGTGACACCTGTTTGGCGAATTTACTAAAAGCAAAGGACCTGCCTCGGACCGTCAAAGATCTCACTGATCAAGTCAATGCTCTAACATGCGACGGCGTGGACCCGGAACAATTATGGGCGATGACGGATGAATTACCATATAAGGCGGAAATCGACTGGTCAGACCGAGATGCCGCCCATTTTGACGTTCTTTTCCGGAAAAAGACAAACTCGCATAAAAGGCAAGTTACTAATTGGAGCCTGTCAAGGAGTATAGCCGCAACTAAGCCTTGGAGTGACTACGCCAATCGCCCAATATTGCATGAAGAGAGTCGCAAATTACTGCCCGAGTTGAGGCGCCATCTTTTGGAAAAACTGCCTGATTATATGGCGCCTTCTAACATTATTTTCCTAGACTCGTTCCCGTTAACCGTTCATGGGAAAATTAACCGTCAGATGTTACCCAACCCTGATAATGAGCGCCCCGAATTGGAAGTTGCCTATACGCCTCCTCAGAGCGAGACTGAGCTGATTATAAGTAGAATTTGGCAGGAAGTCCTGCAGGTTGATAAGGTAGGGATCAACGATAATTTCTTTGATTTAGGCGGGCATTCGTTATTGATGATCCGGGTAAACGGTAAACTGAGCGAGGCCTTTCATATTGAATTACCGATTATTGAGTTGTTCAAATACCCCACTATTAGATCGTTAGCCGAACACTTGAGCCTGAGTGAGGGAAGAACAGACATAGTTGAGAAAGACTCTACACTGACTAACAGCTTGGAGGACGGGAAGTCGCGTCTAAAACAGAGATTTCAGATGAGACAACAACTATCAGGAGGAGCGCCGTATGAGAGTCGATAACCCATCACAATCAATTCAGAGGACTGGCTTGGAAATAGCTATTATCGGTCAATCTGGGCGCTTTCCAGGAGCGCAAAACGTGGCGCAGTTTTGGCAGAACCTCTGTAACGGCGCAGAGTCCATTTCTCACTTCTCTGAAGAGGAATTACTTGCCCGTGGAGTTCAGTCGACAGTTTTGTCCAATCCCAAATATGTGCGCTCGAGGGGTGTGGTCGACGGAATCGATCTCTTTGACGCCGCTTTTTTTGGCATGAGCCCAAGGGAAGCGGCAATCCTCGATCCGCAGCAGCGTCTCTTCTTGGAGTGTTGCTGGGAAGCGTTTGAAGATGCAGGATATCGCGTTGATGCTCATGGTAGTCAAACGGGGGTGTACGCCGGAGCGGGGTTGAGTTCTTACTATTTGGTTAACTTGTACCCGAACCGAGAATTGCATCAATCCGTTGGCGCTCTAATGGTCACGCTCGCTAATGAAAAGGACCATCTCACTACCAGGGTATCATATAAACTTAACTTGCAAGGGCCGAGTGTTTGCGTGCAATCGGCCTGCTCGACTTCTCTAGTGGCCGTCCATTTGGCCTGCCAGGGGTTACTAAGTGGGGAGTGTTACATGGCTTTGGCGGGTGGAGTTAATCTCACGATCCCGCAAAAGAGGGGATACTTATATGAGGAGGGTGGAATACTTTCTCCAGATGGCCATTGCCGCGCTTTCGACGCGCAAGCGCAGGGGACAGTTGGCGGAGAAGGCGTTGGCGTGGTTTTATTAAAGCGATTAGAAGACGCTCTATCTGATGGGGATTATATTAGGGCCATCATCAAAGGCTCCGCGATAAATAACGATGGATCTTTGAAGGTAGGCTATACGGCCCCCAGCGTGGCCCGCCAGGCCAACGTTATCTGGGCTGCTCAGAGAATGGCCGAAATAGAGCCTGAGTCAATCACCTATGTGGAAACACATGGGACGGGGACTCCTCTGGGTGACCCCATTGAATTTGCTGCGCTCAAAGAAGTATTTTCCTCGGCTGCGAATCACCGCAGATTCTGCGCCCTAGGATCGGTCAAGACCAATATCGGACATTTAGATACGGCGGCTGGAGTAACGGGGCTCATCAAGACTGCCTTAGCCCTGGAGCATAAACTAATACCGCCTAGTCTACATTTTGAGCGGCCGAATCCGAGCATAGACTTTGTAAATAGCCCTTTCTATTTGAATAAAAGCCTTACTGAATGGCAAGCTGGCCCGACCCCTCGCCGCGCCGGGGTAAGTTCATTCGGTCTAGGAGGAACAAACAGCCATGTGGTTCTGGAGGAAGCGCCACCACGCTCGCCTTCCGGTCCTTCGAGGCCGTGGCAAGCGCTGACCCTTTCGGCGAAGACTCCTTCCGCTTTGGAAATGGCTAAAAGACGTTTGGCTGAACATTTAAATCGCCATCCCGAATTAAGTCCTGCCGATGTAGCTTACACTCTAGCCGTCGGCCGATGCCATTTTGAGCATCGGTCTTTAATTTTAGGGCGGGATCTTTCGGAATTGTCAGGCGCGCTATATTCACAGGATCCCACACGAGTATTGACCAGCAATCAAGCCGTTACACAAAACCAAGTCGCTTTTCTTTTTCCGGGGCAGGGCAGTAAATTACATACATTAAACTTGGAATTTTACCAAAGCGAGCCTATATTTCGTAAATATATCGACCAGTGTGCAGATCTACTCGGATATGAGCTGGGGATAGACCTGCGAGAGCTGCTCTTTCCTGATGGCGAGAAGAAACAGACTGAGTGTCGCAATTTGCTTAGTGATACGGCCTATGCGCAACCAGTATTATTCAGTCTTGAATACGCTTTGGCGAAGATGTGGATGGAATGGGGAATTACACCCAGGGCAATGATAGGTCATAGTCTAGGTGAATTTGTAGCGGCTTGTCTTAGTGATGTATTTTCCCTGGAAGACGCGCTGCGGTTATGCGTCGCTCGCGGGCGCCTGATGAGCAGGGTTGGTGGGGGGGCTATGCTTGCCGTATTCCTGCCGGCCAGTGATCTCCCCGGTGTATTAAGTGATAAAGTAACGCTGGCTGCAAATAATGGCCCTTCTCAGTGTGTTCTTTCAGGGGAGGAGGAAGAAGTAACTGCATGGCAGCAACAGCTTCAGTCATTAAATGTCGCATGCCGTCGATTAGAAGTGACCTGTGCATTTCATTCTAAGATGATGGACCCTGTCCTTGAGGAATGGAGGAGCCAAGTCAGCCAAGTCAAGCTTAGTCCACCAAAAATCCCATACATCTCGAATGTTACAGGCGACTGGATCACAGCTACAGAGGTCATTAAAGCGGATTATTGGGTAAATCACCTGCGGCACACAGTTCGTTTTTATGAGGGGGCGATGGTCCTACTCAATCATCACAAAGGAATTTTTTTGGAGGTTGGCCCAGATAACACACTGTCGCAGTTAATCCGCAGAACCGGAAGGCAGGGCCAAGAGGCTATGGTCTTGCCATCATTGTTCCAATCCAAGGAATACGAGCCTTTATCTTTATCGCTTACGAGAAGTTTAGGGCAGCTATGGGTGTCCGGGGTAGAAATAGATTGGCAGAAGGTATATGCGTTGGAGAATCGTCAAAGATTGCCCTTGCCTACATATCAATTCGAGAGGCAAAGTTACTGGGTCGACCCTCCGAAGTACGAACCGACCGCCCAAAAACATAATGTTCAAGACAGGAGCCATATAGTTAGCCTACTGCAGGAAGCATGCGCGCCGGTTTGGATAGAGTCGATGGACACGCTTGCCCCAAATTATGATCAGCAGCGCCGCTGTTGGCTGATTTTTCGAGATCAGGCCGGCGTGAGTTCTGCGCTGATGAAACGGTGGGAGGAGGCGGGCGACATTGTTATTTCAGTCGATCCGGGGGATCGTTTCGACCGTCTGACAGGGCGCTCGTATACTGTCGATCCCTTCAGCCCTGAAAGTTATCGAGAATTGGCGAAGGCGCTCTCGGAGGAAGGGACTCTGCCAACGCATATCTGTCATTTATGGCTAGTTACGCCGCCGGATATCACTTCCTACCGGGATAGTCAATGTCAACGAGAACAGCAGTTGGCGTTTACTGGTATCATCTCGGTCGTGCAAGCGTTCAACCCGTACGTTACGGATTCGAAAGTCGAGTTTATAGTTGTGGCGGATGGCCTACAGGTCATCAGTGACGAGGCGAATGTAATGCCGGAAAAAGGAGCTACTCTCGGCTTAATCGATTATTTATCTCCAAACTACGAGAGATTTCTCTGGCGAACTGTAGATATTGAGTCGATACAAGAAGACTGCTCAGTGAATGATCAGTTAATCAGCGCCCTTTGGACTGAATTTAACTCTCCATTACAACACCCGGTCGTCGCTCTCCGCGGAAAGAGTCGTTGGCGACCAATACTAGAATCACTGGCTCATATAGGTGAAATTGATCGTAAAATCGAGCTGAAAAAGCAGGGGGTTTATATATTGGCGGGGGAAGTGAACCACCTGTCTACGGAGCTAGCAAAATATTTGGGTACACGCTATCAATGTAAGGTAGCGCTACTCAATTCACACGATAAAAGTGGAGAACCGAGATCGGGGAATGTCACACCCGGTATAAATCTCGATATGACTGAGGAAGTGGCTCGAATAAATTCACTTGAAGAGAATATTTCTGACAATCTCCAGATCAAAGCTATATCAAAATTTCCCCAACTCAAGGAAAGATTGGATGAGCTATCTACAAGTTACATAATTGACTATCTGTCACGTAATCATATTGAGGTAAAGACTGGGCAGACATATAAGCTCGAAGAATTGCAATCGATTTTGAGAATTGCTCCGAAGTTCTCTAAGTTTTTTGCTTACATGATTAAGGCGTTATGTGAGGATGGAATTGCCTTGTTGGACGATGGGCGACTCGAATTCCGGAAACGATTAGAAGAATTGCCCAAACCCGGCCCTATGAAGCAAGAGCTGGAAGCGCTCTATCCCGACTTCAGCGGCCTGATCGGTTTGCTGGATCATTGCGCGATGAATTATGACAAGGCATTAAGCGGAGATGTAGAAGCCATAGGTATTCTCTACCCGGACGGTAAGCCAGATCTCCTTGATCAAAGTTTTAGTAACACCATTCCTTATAGCTGTGGCGCAGTATATATAAGATTACTACGCGAAGTCATTTCACAGGTTCTACTACAAGGCAGTAAGGAAAAGTTGCGTTTTATGGAAGTCGGCGCAGGTCTCGGGACTTTAACCAAAGCCATCGCGCCAGTTCTCCATGGCAAGGTGTTGGAATATTCTTTTACCGATCTTGGCAAATCATTTCTCATTCGGGCTGAGAGAGACGCCAAAAGGTATGGCTTGGACTGGATGAAATTTGGCCTGTTTGATATCTCACAACCTGCAGAACCTCAGGGATATACTCTCGGTACATACGACGTAATACTTGGGTTCAATGTGATTCATGCAACACCTCGAATCAGTGAAACAATCGGTAACTTGAAGCAACTTTTGACGCCAAACGGTATTCTTTGTCTGATTGAGGCTGTCGAGGCGCATAGAATTGACAATCTAATCTGGGGGCTGGCCGAGGGATGGTGGTACTTCGATGACACACCTCTGCGGCAGGACATACCACTATTAGACCTCGATGCCTGGGAAAACGTCATGTCTGCCCAAGGATTTGGGAGTGTAATAGCTTACCCGCGTTCGCGAGAATTGCGGGCGGAACGTGATTACGGGTTAATAATTGCGCAAGCGGGCGTCGGATTACAGGGTGGATTTAATGGTAAGCCAAGCTCTGGGTTCGAGACGATAGTACGGAACGGCCTTACCTTCAGTGAGTTGGCCGAAACTATTAAAAACGCCGGCGGCGATTTGCTCACTATGGATGTGCCGCTCTCAGACTCACTTCAGTTGGAAGACGCCCTCACTAGCGTACGTCGGTCATTCGGAAAAGTAGACGGCATAATTCAAATTATGACATCGGCGGGTACGGCCCAGTTGCGAGTCGATGACACTGAGGCTATCACCAATGAGGTTCGATCCCGAATGGTTGAAATAAAAAATTTATGGGAGGCATTCGGGGAGGAAGACCTGGATTTCCTGGCGTTGGGGTTATTGAGTGATCATACAGCAAGGGAAGGTCGACTCGTCGAAAGCTCAATAAAAGCGTTTGCAGAATCTTTTGTCAAATGCCGAAAAACCGCTAGAGCAAAGCGAAATATCTCAATTTATTGGGGAGGGTGGAATGGCAGAGAGGATTCCGATGCAGACTCGGATCTTTCGGCAAACTTTGAAAGATCGAATGGAATTGAAAAAGGAAAGGCAGAGATATTTTTCGATCTGCTTACACGAACTCCCTCTGAGGTGTTAAGGGTTAAGACCAATGCCGACGGAATACCCAGCACGGAAGGGAAAATAGCTGTGCGGTCGTTAGATGTCGATTCTCCACCTCCGCCAGATCAAAAGGCGCGCCACACACATGCGATATCGAAGAATGGTAGACATCCTCGGCCCGTTTTGAAAGTGGAGTACCAGGCGTCTCGGAACGAAGTGGAGCAACAATTGGCGGCGATTTGGCAGGATTTATTTGAGATTGATTTGCTTGGCGTTCACGATAGTTTCTATGATTTAGGCGGCGATTCACTTTTGGCGCTACAATTGGGATCGAAAATTCGCGCCATATTCGGCGTTGACATGAATGTTCGTTCGCTAGTCTCCGCCACAACAATCGCTGAGATGGCTCTCCTGATAGGGAGAGAGAGGGATGACTCAGTCTCTTCCGGTGAGGATGGAGAGTCACTACCAACCACTTACCCGATATTACTTCGTCCGGGAACCTCGCCACGTTCTTTGTTCTTGATCCATCCCGGGGGCGGAGGTATTTGGAGATATCGCGCTCTCGCTGAGCTTCTCGATACTAGTATTTCTGTATATGGCATTCAAGCTCAAGGTCTTAATGAAGAAGAGCGGCCGCTGACAAAGATTGAAGAGATGGCCGAACAATACCTCCGAGGCGTATTGAGTATTCAAGGAGATGGACCATACCTTTTGGCAGGCGCGTCTTTTGGCGGCGCCGTTTCACTCGAGATGGCGCAGCAATTATCGGCAAAAGGAAAGGAATGTAGATTGGTTGCCCTAATCGATACACCGGGTCCGGAACAGATTGGCGATGAGTTGACAGCAGATATGACGTATTTCAAGGCGATGACGGAGGACGGAAACGAATTTTCAGCAGAATACCTTCACCGAATCGGCCTTGACGGCCGGCTTATGCGCGTTATTGACTCAACGAAGGCGCCAGATCGGTCGCTACCGAACATGAATCTCACCCAGAGCCGTCGACTTGCTGATATATGGCGAGCCAATGCTGAAGCATTGCGGAGCTATGCGCCTAAGCCATACCATGGACGACTTACATTTTTCCGCGCGTTGGAACGGAGTGAAGGGCTGCCTGATAACCCGGAGCTACCGTGGATTGAGATAGCTGCCGGAGGTATAGAGATTCATATTGTGCCGGGCAATCATGAAAACATGCTTGAGGAGCCTCACGTCCTGACTCTTGCCGGAAAATTGAACCAGTGCTTTTTGTGATCAAAACGACGAAGTGCCGGCTCCCGTTCTTCATTGCTGTTTTTCCCAACCCCAAAATCTCCAAAGTGAGATCGCGGTAAAAGACCACAAAATGTGAAACGCCACAGCCAATTCCTATAGGGCCAAAAATGAGAGAGGAAAGGTCATTCGTATCCTATCCAAACCAAGGTGTGCGCATAAAATAGAGGATCATAGTCATGGCTTTCGAGGGAAATAGATTCAGAAACGTCAGACGTAAAGCCACCAGCCTCAGGCTCGAGTCGGTAGTTAAGACTGGTTTTCTCGCGTCAGAAGATTCTACCCCGCTTGTTATCGAACCGACGGTAGATAATGTCAAATTGGCCACATGGGCTATGCACAACAAGGCATTTATCGAAGAGGTATTATTGAAATATGGGGCGATCCTGTTCCGCAATTTCAATATTAAGAGCGCAATGCGGTTCGAGGAGCTGGCGCGCGCCATTACCCCGGAATTACTTGACTATTGCGAACGCTCGTCGCCGCGCACGGAATTAAGTAGGGGCATTTACACTTCAACAGATTACCCTGCCGACCAAATAATCCAGTTTCACAATGAACAGTCGTACTCGCACAGCTGGCCGATGAAGCTTTGGTTCTTCTGCGAGCGAACTGCGGAACAGGGGGGAGCGACGCCAATTGCGGATTGCCGGAAGGTTTTCCGCCGTCTCGATCGCAAGCTCAGAGACCGTTTCATTGATAAGAAGGTCCTCTACCTACGTAACTATGGCAATGGCCTGGGGCTTTCATGGCAAACTGCCTTTCAGACGAATGACAAGGTTAAGGTAGAGAATTACTGTCGGAGGTCAGGCATCGGTTTTAAATGGAAGGTCAATAACGGATTACAGACTCGTCAGGTGTTCGACGCAATTGTCGGTCACCCTAAAACGAGAGAATTGATATGGTTCGAACATGTTGCATTTTTCCACATCTCAAGTTTGGAGCCATCAATACGTGAAACCCTGCTTTCGAATTTAGATGAGGAAGATTTGCCATTTAATACTTATTACGGTGATGGGGCGCCGATTGAAGCATCAGTGTTGGACGAGATTCGTGAGGCTTACCGCCAAGTCGCTGTCAGGTTCGCTTGGGAAGAAGGTGACGTTATGTTGATAGACAACATGCTAACCGCACATGCGCGCGAAAAGTATGTTGGCCCGCGAAAGATAGTCGTCGCAATGGCAGAGCTTCTTTTGAAAAGTGGAGCATATTGTTGCGAGGCGACCCCGTAACTCGCATTTGAAAGCAAACTACGAGGTGAGCCGATAAGTCGAAGAATAAGCAAGGATCAAAGGGCAGCAAGTCTTTGAGACTGTGGTCAAAGTGACGGGAGGTCCAGTTCTTCAGTGTCCGCGCCCCTCATCCACGTGAGTAATTACATTTAACCTAGGAGAGCAACTAATGATTGAAACTATGGGGAAAGAAATTCTGGGAATTGTAGGTGGTATGGGGCCTTTAGCTTCTGCTGAGTTTGTAAAAACCATCTACGAACACAGTCTAGCTGAAAAGGAACAGGAATCTCCGAGGGTGATTTTATGCTCTGACCCCACTTTTCCGGACAGAACGGAAGCGTTATGTTCCGGATCCTCCGATGCTCTTTTGGCGCAATTGAACAAAGTACTGTGTCATTTGTACCAGCAAGGCGCGTCAAAAGTCGTCATTTGCTGCGTGACCATCCACGCCATACTACCAAAACTTCCACAACGCTTGCGAGCCCCAATTATCTCACTTTTGGATGTGATCTTCGATCATATCGAACACCTCCCTGGGAAACATTTGCTAGTAAGTTCGACTGGAACTCGGGAACTCAGGCTATTCGAAAACCACCCTCGGTGGGGGAGAGCGCAGCACAAAATCATTATGCCGGAAGCGGATGATCAGAGCTATATCCATAAAAGGCTTATCTATCCCATGAAGGTGAAACGGGATATACAAGAGCAGATACCGCTGTTAGAGTCGCTATTAAAGAAGTACGACGCCGATTCTTTTATAGCAGGCTGCACGGAGATCCATATGCTAACAAAGTATATGTCAGACCACAGCGTCTTGCGTGGTAGATGTAGGTTTATTGACCCATTGACAATTTTGGCTAAGAAACTAGCTCAAAAACTATAGACGTACGTTCTGCGTGACCTGGCAACTAGATTGTTTCCGACCGCCAACCGGCGACAGCACTATTAGGCGCTGTAATGTCGCTATTCCCGACCGTCGCGCGCCTGGCTTCCCGGGCCGGAATTTGCCCCGGGAATCACCAATCGGCCGGCAAACAACTGTCAGGCAAAACCAGGAAAGGCAACGTCTATGCGCGCGGGGCGCCCACGCAGGCCGCTTGGGCAGCGACACGGACAAAGAATACCTATCTCTCTTCACAATTCCGGCGGTTGACGACCGGCCTCGGGAAGAAGCACGCGCTGGTAGCAACAGGGCACGGTATGCTGATCATTGGATATCAGCTGTTGTCGAATCGCGCTTCGTACCAAGAACCAGGCGGAGAATATTTTGATCGCCGGAACGCTCAACATTACCAGAGCAAACTTGTTCACAAATTGGAGGCGCTCGGTCTCAAGGTAACTCTCAGGCCGGTAACGACTTGATCCGATGCGCCCCGGAGATTTTCATAAGAGTCAAGCTAAGTTCAATAGCTCAGAATGACGCGTGCTTCGAAGGCAGGTTAACATCAACCCTAAATAACCAGCCCACATCAATCAGGAGTGACAAGACCATGGCTATAACGAAAAAAATCAGAAAACAAGAGCAAGCATATGTGACGCTCAGCATTCCCGCGCTTCTAGAAGGGAAGTCACTTCTAGAAGGGAAGTTGACGCCAGTAAAACATCTGCTTTCCCTTGTGGACCTAGGAGCGGCGGATCTCGCCCGGTTGGTAGACAGATCCATCGAATTTGCCGCGTGCCAAGGCGATAGCCGGAAACCACTGACGGGCAAAATCGTCGGTATTTACTTCCGTAAACCTTCCACTCGTACCCGCAGCTCATTTACTGTCGGAGCGCTGAGACTTGGCGCCCAAACCGTTGCCTACGGCCCGAACGACCTACAGCTTGTTACAGGAGAAACTACTGAGGACACGGCTAGAGTCTTGTCTGGTTATCTGGATGCTCTCGTCATTCGCACGAACAATTGCATTGATGAGATGATGGCTATGGCCAATCAGAATGAAATGGCTGTGATCAATGCAATGAGCGAGAATGAGCACCCCACGCAGGCAATCGCTGACCTGTCGACGATCAAAGAGAGGTTCGGCCGGTTAGAGGGCATTCACGTCCTCTATCTCGGTGATGGCAATAACACAGCTGCGGCCTTGGCTCTTGCTGTCGCCCAAACACCGGGGATGAAGGTAACCTTCGTCTCTCCCGAAGGCTACGGTATACCGGATCCGCTTCTCGAAAAGGCATACCGGTTAGCTGGTCTGAACGGAGCCATAATCGACAATCACCATAGCATGGACAAATTACCCAGAAATGTCGATGCCGTCTACACCACTCGTTGGCAAACAATGGGAGAGCAGCATAGCGATCCAAATTGGATGGATAAGCTCTGGCCTTATCGCGTCACCCCGGCGGTGATGTCGGAGGTTTCTAAACCCAGCGGCACTGTCTTTCTCCATGATTTGCCGGCGGTGCGTGGGGAGGACGTAAACGACAAAGTGCTTGATGGTCCGCAGTGCATCGCCTGGAGGCAGGCACGGCATAAGATGTTCAGCGCCATGGCTGTCCTGGAATGGTGTCTTGGTAAATGATCAGGACACGTCGACATAGAAAAGCTGGCAGGAGGTAATAATCATGGACATGGGTGAGGGGATATTGTCCACGGTGGGTAATACACCGCTAGTCAGGCTGACCCGAGTGTTTAAGGACAGTCAAATTCAGCTCTTTGCTAAACTTGAGGGATTAAATCCCGGCGGCAGCGCGAAAGATAGGCCGGCATTGAATATTCTCAAAGAGGCGATGGAAGCGGGTGAAATTAGCTCTAGAACCGTGGTTGTCGAATCGAGTTCTGGTAACCTAGGCATCGGCCTGGCACAAGCCTGTCGTTATTTTGGATTGCGATTTATCTGCGTAATAGACCCGAAGGCCACACAACAAAACATCCGCATTCTTAAAGCTTATGGGGCCGAGATCGATCTTGTATCCAGACCTGACCCTGTAACTGGGGAGTTTCTTCAGGCGCGGATCAATCGTGTCCAGACTCTTCTACGCGCCACTGAATGCAGTTTCTGGCCCAATCAGTATGCCAATCTGGCCAATGCGGGCGCCCACTATAATACAACCATGCGCGAGATAGTCGAGGCATTGGATGGGGAGATTGATTACCTGTTCTGCGCCACCAGTACTTGTGGCACAATCAGAGGCTGCTCCGAATACGCGCGTGATCACAATCTAAGAGTAAAAATATTGGCTGTAGACGCTGCGGGCAGTGTCATTTTTGGCGGAAAGCCAGCAGAGCGGCTCCTTCCTGGGCACGGCGCGGGGAGACGTCCCGAACTCTTCCGGTCGGATCTAGCCGACGAGTGTATCCACGTAACAGATTTACAATGTGTTGTTGGTTGCCGCCGATTGGCGCACAGCGAAGCCATTTTGGCGGGCAGTTCGTCAGGCGGAGTGCTTATGGCAGTGAACCAGTACAAACATCGTATACCTCGCGACGCGGTGTGTGTGGCTATCTTTCATGACCGCGGAGAACGTTACCTGGACACAATATATTCAGATGATTGGGTCAAAGAACATTTCGGCGATGTGTCATCTCTCTGGCGAGACGATGTGGAGGAAGACTCAAACCGGAGAGCGCGATTCGCACAAAAAACGCCATGATTTCATCAGGGAGAATGCGCAGAAGCTTCGTAGCCGCTTAGATCCTACCATCAGCAAGTCCGACGAATACGCGGAGTTGCGAACGCGTGGCAGTCTGGCCCACTTCAATCTAAAACCCTGCTTGCTATTGGCTTATTGGAAAATCAATCACCAAATTCGCGTCAGAGCCCATTTTCGAGGTCCACTACAAACTATGGTTAACCTAGCGACCGGGTGAATCATGTGTTTGGCTCAGGAGGCCCGCGCGCCTTCCAATTCGCCGCAATAATTAGCTTCTTAACTATCAATTTGAGAGAGGAGAGAATCTATGAAACGCATCTACGTCTTTGGCTTTACCCTGAGCTTCATACTGGGAGGGCTGCTCCTGGCGCAAAAAGCGGGGCAAGCGGACAGCGGTCCCGCTGTGGCGGTGACTTTCACCAAGGATGTCGCGCCGATCATTTTTCAGAATTGCGCTGTTTGTCATCATCCCGGCGAAGTCGCTCCGATGAGCTTCCTCAGTTATAAGGAAGTTCGGCCCTGGGCCAAGTCCATCCGCGAGACGGTTGTGACGCGGCAAATGCCACCCTGGTACGCCGACCCGAATCACGGAGAGTTCATGAATGATCGCCGCCTCACACAGAAACAGATCAACACAATCGTCGCGTGGGTTGATGGCGGGGCTAAAGAGGGCAGCCCCACGGATCTGCCCCCGGCTCCGAAATTCAATGATGAGGGGTGGAGCATCGGCAAGCCGGATGTCGTGCTCTCAATGACCGAGGAATTCAGCGTGCCCGTCGAGGGCGAGATACCATATAAATATTATGCCGTGCCGACCAACTTCACTGAGGATAAGTACGTGCAGTCCGTTGAGATCAAACGAGGAGCGCCGAGCGTCGTGCATCACGTAATCGCCAGCGTTCGCGAACCTGGACAGGGGCCGCTGCCGCCAGCCGGAGAGATCAAGTTCGAGCAGCGGCGCGTCAATCCAGAAGCGGCGCGCGATCCGCAGCGTGCCCGCGAAAATACGCGTCCTCAAGCCAATCCTGACCGTATGCTGATCGGTTGGGCGCCTGGCACGGCGCCGACACAGTTGCGGCCAGGCCTTGCCAAATTGGTCAAGAAAGGCTCGGTCCTGATCTTCCAGATGCACTACACCGCCAACGGCGTGGCTGCAAAAGACCGGACCAGTGTCGGCATCATTTTCGCCAAAGAGCCGGTGGAAAAGCGCTACATCATTACGGGCCGGGACGCGCGCGATCTGGCGATACCGGCGGGCGAGCCGAATTATGAATCGCGCACTTCCTTCACCTTCAAGGAAGACAGCCATATCTGGGGATTCATGCCACACATGCACGTGCGGGGCAAGGATTTCAAATATACCCTGGTCTCGCCTGACGGCTCCTCGAAGGTTCTGCTCAATGTGCCGAAGTACAACTTCAACTGGCAGCTCAATTACTGGTTGAAGACTCCGGTGGCGGCGCCGAAGGGCAGCCGGCTGGAATGTGTGGCGCATCACGACAATTCGGTCAGCAACAGGTACAACCCTGACCCGACAAAGACTGTGTATTGGGGCGATCAGACCTGGGAGGAGATGATGATCGGCTGGTTCGAGTATACAGTGGATAGTGAGGATTTGCGCAAAGAGGCAGCTTTGCTCAAATAATTCGCCAAGAGGATACAGGCTCGACTCGAAAAGAACGAACATGATGCGGTCCTTGTCGCCTGTGCCGAACTGCTGTTGGGTTATGTTCTGTTAGCAGAAGGGGCGGAGCTTCCAGATCCTTCAGGGTTCAATCGTCTATTGGCCGGTAGCATTCTTCACATATGATTGACTCGGTATGAGTAATGCTCTGTAATGAACGGCAAGTCAATGGCGGAATATCAAGTATGCAAAGTAGTCATCATCGGGGGCGGCGGCGGCGTTGGCTCCTCGGTGGCGTTTAATCTGCTCCTCAGGGGCGAGCCCTATGATGTTGTACTTGTCGATTCAAACCCGAATATGCTCACATCCCATGTTATGGACCTTGAGCAAACGCTCGCGCTTGGCGCGACGCGTTCAGTGCGTGGCGCCGCCGAGATTGAGGCGCTTGATGCCGATATAGTGGTAGTAAGCGCGTCCGTACCCCTGCGTCTAAATGGCTCTCGGCTAGTGTTTTTACAAGATAATACAGCCATTATAAACAGAATCAGCGATCTACTCACTAAGGCAGGTCCCGATTGGAATGGCGTGTTACTCATAGTTACTAATCCAGTAGATCCATTATGCACGTGGGTGCAGCAACGCACAGGGATTGGCCGCCAGCGCATCCTCGGCTATACGCTCAACGACAGTCTCCGCCTACGGACTGGTATCGGCCAGGTATTTGATGTGTCGCCCCAAAATATCGACGCGTGGGTCATCGGAGATCACGGGGACTACTGCGTACCTTTATTCAGCCGTGTTAGGGTGAATGGGGCGCCGGTTGCGCTCACGGCGGAAGAGCGGAGGAAGGCGGAGGAATTCATGCGCACATGGTACGTGCGCCACGTATCTCTCGACTCTGGGCGGACCTCAACATGGACAACTGGTTTGGGGGTCTCCCGCATGGTTGCTGCCATTGCGTATGGAAAGGGAGAGTTGTGGCCCGCGTCGATCATACTTGAGGGCGAGTATGGGATCGAAGGCGTAAGCCTAAGCGTTCCTGTTTCCCTCAGCCGTCGTGGAGTCGAGTATATTCATGAATGGGAACTCACGCCAGAAGAGCATGCGGCTTTGCATGGCGCGGCAGTTCGTGTGCGCGAGGCGACCGACACCATCAGGGACATGGTCACCGATGATAAAAAACTCAGTTGCTGACAAGTGGACTTATCCTTCTGGCAACTCGCGTCCAGTAGGCACGAGCGCTCATGCGGAAACGCGTCATTATATTATCGATCAGCCCAACCATTTGAAGATTCAACCAGATACGATTTTTATCTAAATGCTTGATCCAGATCAATGAAAGTCCAATCTTATTCAGGTATTAAAGGCTTCCATCGGGTTAATTCTCACCGCTCGCGCCGGATAAGCAGTAATCATCGCGGTTAGGCGACTTTCGCCATTCAAAGAGGAAGGCTGCGCCAGTGACGCATCCATTGCGAATCAACAGAGCGTGAGGCGCAAATGGCCGCCTTGGAGAAGAGGGTGTGTGTGCGTCGCGCGAGAACACGATCGCCGCAAGTCTACACGTCAATTCTTGAAAAGACGCGCCGCCTCGCGCAACGTGGCGCGGAAAAATGCAGCGCCCGCGACGCTGCTGAGCAACAACGCGCCGAATAGAATTACGGCGTCAACGCTCTCGCGCCCTTCACGCGCCCAGTACACGTCCCGCAGCCGCAGCCACAACGCGAATTCATCCAACGTAAGCGCCGCGCCCAGGCCAAAAAAGATCGCCGTCAGTCGCGAAGGCCAGCGCGACCTCTCCTCCACACCAGTGCCGATCTGCATCAACCAGAGATAGCCGACGCCGAGCAGCAACAGAATCCCCCAGACCAGATGATGCAGGTGAAAACCCCAGATTTGAATGTCAACGAACGGCCCGCGACCCTGGTGAATCGAATGTGTGATGTAACGCACGACGGCAAAGGTCAAATAAAAGCTCACCGACGATAGAAACATCCGCTCGCGCCGGGCATCGTGAAAGTATTGCCTGTAAAGCGCCTGTATCCGTTCACGCCGCAGCGCCGAAAGGATCATCAAAAAGGCCAGCGGCGCGAACGCGATCAGCAACCAGAGCAGCATGAAGTGATGCGATCTCATGGCTCATCCTCTTTTTCGTCTTCCTCGCCCTCATCATTTTATTTTCGTTCTTTCTCGCGAATCCAGTGTTTGACTCGCGATTCATACGATGAAATTATTCGATCATCATCAGAGCATCTTCGGAAATGGCAGTGGCGCGAGCGCGAGTCTTGCGCGGACGGTTCAGATGTGGCCGGCGCGCAACCGCTTGTAATCGCGCCGCTCGCGCAGCGCCAAGGGCAAGTTAAAAGCCGCGGCATACGCCTATTTTCATCCAAACCTTCTCATCCAAAAACTCCCACCAGGGACAGGTTACATATAGACTTACGATAACTACTATGACCGCCCAAGTAAGACGCCCGATAAGAATAAGGTAAGCGGCGTAGCCTGCCCCTATCGCGAGGGGTAATAGGTTCTAGGCAATTCTAAGAAAACTTAACCTGAACGCGGCGCAGGCAAGCGCAACGATAATTCCCATAATGAATAGTGTGATAGTCATTTCTCGCCTCTACTAATCCATGATGGCTTCAACGCTACGGCGTGAGGTGATAGGGTTGAGAAGGGGAAGAAAATGGCCGCTCATCAAGTCAGACTGAAGCGTCGGCGGGAGATTGCCGAGGGGACGATGGCCTTTCATTTTGAATGGCCGCCGGGCTTTGCCTTTAAAGCTGGTCAGGCTATCTCTTGGACTCTGGTTGATCCGCGGGAAACCGACGCGGGGGACTATACGCGAAATTTCTCGATCGCCAGCGCCCCCGGCGGGCGGGCGCGCCGAGTCGGCTTGATGCACGGGGTGCTGAATGTGGGCGCGACGGCCCTTTACGGCGCTTCGCTCTGGATGCGACGGCGTGGGGACCGGCGAACCGGGCGCAATTTGGCCTGTCTCGGTTACGCCGCCTCGCTGTCGTCGGCCTATCTCGGCGGCCATTTGGTCTTCGGCGAACAGATTGGCGTTGATCACACTGCGGCGCTAGGATTGCCGCGCGAGTTCATGCCGCTGATGCCGGAAAGGAGTTTGCCCGAAGGAGAGATGCGGCGAGCCGAAATCGACGGCGTGAGCGTGCTGCTCGCGCGCCGGAACAGAGAGATTCATGCGCTGGTGGAAACCTGCGCGCATATGGGTGGGCCTCTTGCCGAAGGGACATTGATATACGGTAGCGTGCGTTGTCCCTGGCACGGCTCGCGGTACGCGCTCGAAGACGGTTGCGTGCTCGACGGGCCGTCGGCATTTCCGCAGCCCTGCTTCGAGACGCGCATCCGCGACGGGCAAATAGAAGTGCGCGCGGCCCGCCCGAAATGACAGATGAAAGACAGTTCACTCGCTGGGCGCTAGCGGCTCAGGACATAATGCGTCGCTGCGACAGCCTGCTCGCGCTCGGGTAGCTCCTCTGGAAGGGATACACTAATCACGAAAGCGCGCTGCCCTTCCTTGAACTCTTGCAACAGCACTTCGCGCCCGTTCCTGAAACGCACTGCGTCGCGGTGCTTGTTCGCTTCGGCGCTCAACTGGGTGAAAACCACTTCTTCTTCTTCCCGCACATTCAGCTTTTGCCGCAAGCGCGCCGGGATGTCATCCAGCAGTAACCGCGCTCCCGGCGGGACGCAGACGGCCATTGCCTTTTCGGTAGGCTCACTGAAAAAATCTTTGAGTGATGACCAGAAGCCTGGGCGACTTTGATCGGCCTTATCATTTTTGGTCGCCTGCAAATCCGCTGGCGAAATTAACCCCACCGTGTTTGAAATGAAACGGTGGACGACCAGCGTCTCGCCTTCCTGAGCCAAACGGTTTTTATATTCATACAACGAATAGTCGCACATTGCTGGCGCCTCCTTCCTGAAATATATCGGATGCCCGTCTAAGCTCCTTCCCAATGGCGCAGCAAGGAACGCGCCCGTCAGCCAATCCCGGGCGCTTTGGGCCATCCGGGCGATCACTGACTGATACCGCAGTACAAACAATTCACTCCCAGCATGCCGGCAAGCGACGTCGAAAGCCACCCTGAGCGCCTCTTCAGAGGAAGGCGCGAAGCTGACCGGGACGAGAATGGGTTTCCATAGCGCTTCCGCAACCCTGCTTTTCGGTTTCTCAGCCATATTGATAAATCTCACACTAACTCTAGCGATAATGGGATAAGGAAGTCGTAAGCGGGTCATTAATTGTTCATCAAAACCTGAAGCCTTCCGATTTTTTCCGCCTCATCCAATCAACCATTGCTTTACGCTATTTGACTTGCAAGGGCGGTGCTCAAAAATCTGTTGACACCGCTTATGAACTTCTGAAAGCCCCTTTACGAGTTGTTTGTGTTCGGCCTGTTAAAATCAGTCCTGAATGGGGGCGTGAAAATATGGAGGCGCAAATCAAACTGGGGCGCGTTTTCGGCGTCGAAATCGGGCCGCGCTTCAGTTGGTTGATCATCGCGCCGCTGATCATGCTCTCGCTCTCAAGGTATTTTCATGCGGCGAACCTGGATTGGGGCAGGGGAAATATCTGGGCGCTGGCGATAGTGACCGCCGCGCTCTTCTTCGCTGCCGTCATCGCGCACGAACTATCACACGCTGTGGTCGCAAGATCGCGCGGCCTGCCTGTTAGTTCGATCACGCTTTACGCGCTCGGCGGTGTGGCGAGATTCGAGGGAGAAGCCGGCGACGCGAAGACCGAATTCTGGATGGCGGTCGTCGGCCCAATCACGAGCGTTGTCATCGGGCTGATCTTTCTGGGCCTGACGTGGGCGCTCGGATGGGAGCCTCTAAGGATCCCGCAAGCGCCGGTTGGGGCGATGTTCTGGTGGCTCGGATATATTAACAAATGAGTAACCATGCCGCGGGTTCCGCTGCCCTCACTTCACTTCCAGCCACGGCAGCAAGACAATGCTGAGGAAGTCCTGGAGGAAGTGCATCGCGATCGGAGCGACAAGGCTCCGGCGCCATAGATAGATGGTGGCGAAGACAGCCCCCATCACGCCGACAGTCACCAGCCCGGCCGATCCCTCGTAGCCATGTCCCAAGGAGAAGATCACGGACGACAGCAGCACGGCCCGCGCTGAACACCGCAGGACGGCCTGGAAGCGCAGCATCAGGTAGCCGCGGAAGATGGTTTCCTCAGCCAGAGCGACGACCGCTACCAGAACGGCGGCCAGCAGGAGTTCGGCGGAGCCTCTGGCTTCCAGGAAAGATGGGAGTGGCGTCGCGGGCCGGGACAGACCAGCCCGCAGCAGTTCCCGTTCCAGCAGCGCCGCCCCGAAAACGAATGGGATGAACAGCGCCGCGCCCAGCATCGCCTCCTTGCCCGCGCGCCGTAAACTCCAACCTATGCGCTCCATATTCTCGCCGTTCCGCCAAAGGAAGAATAGGATTAGGCTCACCAGGCCGAGGTCCCGGAAGATGGTCGCAACCGCCGTCAATACGAAACTCAGGTTCCCCCGCCGCACAACGAATAGGGACAGGACCAGGGATGGCGTGATAAGGAAGAGGAAGACGGCCACCTCGACCGCTTGCTCCTTTACTGTAGGCGCTCTCCCCGTAGCCTCATGGGCGCTGTCTGTCGGTTCAAATGCCATGCGTATCACCCGCTGCTTCTTTTCTGCTCGCCTCGGCGCGTCATCTGTCCATTGACTGACGGGAGCCGACAAAGTCAACCTGGTGATCGCCTCGAAGCCGCCGACGTCGCGATGGCTATTGCGCCCAGATCATGGTTTATAAGTAAGGACGCGGCCACTTAGACTTTTCGTACCCCAGATGCCCGAGCGCAGACATTCGAGTTGAACGATCTGGCTGTGATCCACAAAGAGATTCACCTCCTGCCCATAGTTCTTGATGTACCAGGCAAAGACCTCCGGGTCGGCCTCCTCGAACATCACCTTCTCCAAACCCAACGCGTTGATAATCCTGGCGATCTCATCGGCGCCCCAGACCTTGAGGTTCTCCGTGATCCCTTCCGACTTGATCATAATCATCTCGGCCCCGGCCTCCAGGTACGGCCATCACGGAGCAAAACAGTGACGCGGCATGGTGTCACAGCAAGGAAGCGCGGGCTGTAATCGAGCGAGAGCGGCGCGGAGATGGCGCACGCGCAACTCGATCTTTTGGCGATGCCGTTGCGACCGTGCGCGGCAGAAACCAATAAACAATATGGACCGCCCCGCCTGCGCGGTCAGTACGTAATGGAACACACTGGCGATTTGGTTCGCCTTGATCTATGCGCGCGCGCTTCGCCGCGACGGCTGTTCTTCCGCGCCCTTGCGCGGGAAGAGGCGTTCGCCGATCACGTTGCGCGTGTTGAGAACTTCTTCGCACGACAGGCCGCTCTTCCCCGATTCAGTTTGGATCATAATGTCGTTCATCGAGATGACTCCCTGAAGTCTTCCTTCATCGTTGACGACTGGCAAACGCAACACCTTTTCGTTCCGCATGGTCTTGATCGCGGATTTGACGTCGTCAGTCGGATGACACGCATGGACCGCGCCCGTCATCACCTCGCGCACGCGGATTTCCGAAGCGAGCCGGTTCTTGGTCGCGACGGCCATGCAAATGTCGCGATCGGTGACCACTCCGACCACCTTTCCCTCGCCATCGGCTATCGGGAGCCAGCCGCAATCGTTTTCCCACAACAGGCCTGCGGCGTCTGCCAGATTGGTGTCGGGGCTGCAAGAAGCCACATTCGTGGTCATGATGTTCTGAATTTTCATGTCAACTTTCCTTTCTCCTTCGATGTTTTGAACTGATTACGCAAAGCGCCCTGGCAGCCGCATGCCGGAACAGCGGCGGCGTCGGGATCGTCAGCATTGTCAGTGGCGATTATGCCTCGGCCAATTACCGATTCATCGAGGGAAGCAATTTGAATTCCAATAGCGTGACACAGAACTGATCGCAACGCCTCGTTCGAGAAGAGATAATTCACGTTAGCGAGAGAAGTGTAAGGAAGTCATAAACAAACCATGAAGGGCTCGTAAAGAGGTGAAATTATTGCCCGACATTCAGGCGCTATCCGCTTCATCCAGATGGAATGCGCACAGACAATCGCATCAATTTCCAACAGCAATCCGTACTGAACGCCACAGCCATCGCTCACCCTCGCAGTCCTCTGGCAGGCGATCACCTGTCGCGGCGGGCTCAGACTGGCTCGTCGCGCGCCGTTCGTAAACCGCCGGAGCGATTGACCTGCGCGTCGCCCGCCCCGCGGTCGGAATGCTGCTTGCGTCTTAAGGAGTTGATGGTCGATCGCAAGAAGTTGATGGTTAATCGTACCGGGCAATGATCATTAAGTTGGCCTTTTTGACAGACTATTCCAGCGCGTCCAGGCGCGGTACTGATATTCAATCAAGGCGCCTGCGCAATGCTGCTGGCCTAAGCGGCGCGCACTCTTCAGAGATAGTTTTGTGAAGGAGGAGGATGATGAACAACATACCTTATGAACAACATAGACCTACAGTCGAACGGGAGCGCCATGCGATCGAAGAGGTCGGCGGCGGCTCGGTCGTCGAAAGCATCGGCGGGATCGGCGCGCTGGTTCTGTCCATTCTCGGTTTGATCGGATTTATCCCGATCACGATGGCGTCACTCGCCACCATAGCGGCGGGTGGCGCTCTCTTGATTGGCGGCGGGACACTGGCGTCGCAATATACGCGCATTTTCAGCGGAGCGCGCCCGAGACTGAGCCACAGTATCATCGGCGGAGGGATGGCGATGGAATCGCTGGCCGGCTTTGCGGCGATCGTGCTCGGTCTCCTGTCTCTGCTGGGAATCAATTCGGCGGTCATGTTGGCGGCGGCCGTCATCGTTCTCGGATGCGCGCTGCTGCTGGCGAGCGGCGCCATAGCCAGACTGACCACGCTGCCGCTCAGAGAACCATTCGGGACTGCTGAACAGGCGCGGCAGGCAGAGCATGAGCACTATATTGTGCGCGATGCGCTATACGCGGCCAGCGGCTCGGAGGCGCTTATCGGAGCTGGGGCGATTGTGCTGGGCATTCTGTCTCTGAGCGGTATCGCGCCGATGGCTCTGATTCTGGTGGCGCTACTCGCGGTTGGCGCTTCAATTTTGATAGCCGGGTCGTCGGTGGCCGGAAGAATGTTCGAAAGCGTCGCCCATTGACGTCTGATGTGCGCGGAGGCGCCCAGAATGACGGACCACCGAACTCGCTGTGGGCGAAGCTTGCGCGCATGGCGACTTCGACATCGAAGGCGAGATCGAAGGGGTCGTCGAACTCGCCGAATATCTGTTCAATGTCGCACGCGTCTGACAATCGAAACGTCCGCCGGCCGGCAAGTCACGTGTTTTGCCTTGCTCGACTGGCGGCTCGCCTCTTTAACCATTGGTTCACGGCGAACAGAGTGACGACGACCCAGGGCAGGGACAGGCTTCGCCAATAGGAGAGCAGGAACGGCCTCGGCGCCGCGACCGACATCTGACCGAGCGCCCTGGCCGCGCTCTCTCTCTGCTCGATGGTCACCTCCAACTCCCACTGCCCCGCCTCGGGCAAGTTCATCAAGGCGGAGTAGAGGAGCTTGGTCCGTGACGCTTCTCGCGTCGCCCGCCCGACGACAGTCATCCCGCCTTCCCTCCTCAACCGAACAATCACCTCTGCATTGAGCGCAGCCCGCCCATCCGCGCGGTACTGCGCCAGCACGCTGATGTCAATCGGGCCGACGCGCGGCGGGTTCGGCGCGGCGAAAACCGTGACCACAAACGGGCCGTCCATTTGATGTAGTAGCATGAGGCCGCCGTCGGCCCGCGCTCGCGCACACAACGCCATCAGCGCTGGAGCCAGCAACAAACCGTAAAGACAGTATTGGCCTATCAATTTTGCTCGACGCTTCTCCATCGTCCTCAATGTCGCATCTCCGGCGTTCGGCTCGACATCGGGCAAGCCTGCGCTCCGGGCGTTTCGCGCGTCAGGCCGCGCATCTCCATCGGTTGAAACACGATCCACACGCCCGCCGCGTAAAGCAGTGCGGCCAGGCCGGCCCACGGCGCGAGCAGGCTGAGGGCTCCCGCAGCGCGCGCCGAGAGCCGCCGCGCAACGCGCCAGCATACGTAGAGCGTCAACAGCAGCCCGCCGTCGAGCAGCAGGATTTGCAGCGACGGCAGCCAATCGAGCAGCGGCAGCGCCGGCGTATTGGGCCAATTCGGTTGGCCGAGCAGCGAAATGCCAAGATCGTTCGCCGCGCGTTGCGCGACCGGAATCACAACGGATGCGCCAGTGATAAAGTGGTACGCCAGATGCGCCAGCCACATGCTGAAGCCCAACGGCGCAAGCGCAATCGCGAAGCTGCAGGTCAACTCTTTCCAGCTAATGGCGCCGCCGCACAGCGCGCGGCAAATGACGCCGCACGCCACCACCAGTAATAACGGCGCAACGAGCAAAGCCAGTACGAAAAGGGCCGAGGTCACGGGAAGCAGTGACTCCAGGCCCAGGCGTTGCTGCAGAAGCCGCTCCAGCGCCGCCACAGGCCCAATCATTCCGGCCGCATTCACAAACGCCCCGAAGACCAGCAACAACACGAGCGCGGCCACGTCCATCCGTTGCGACAGGCGGCCGAGGGCGGAACGGTAGCGATCGTGAGTGAGCTGACTGCCGGGCGTGACGCCGATGACCCCCACGTTCTGATGCGGGCAGGCGTGAACGCAGTCCAGGCAGAAAGTGCAATCCAGGTTACCCGATTTCTTCGGCTGAAAGAGTCCCAATTCGCAGCCACGCTGCGTGTCATTGCCGCGGATGCAATCGTATGTCGCGCAGGCGCGGCAAATGTCGGCATTGCTAATCTTCACTTCGAGCGGCGAGACGAGCGATTGCACAAAGTTGAACTGACCGATGGGGCAGACGTATTTACAGAAGCTCGCGCCCCGAAACAGGCCGTCAATGACGAACGGCGCGACGAAATAGCCGATCACAATCCACGCCGTCCACCACGGGCTGTCCCACAGGCTGAAAGCTTCATAGGCCCACAAGTAGATCGCCAGCAACGCCGCGGCGAGCCATTTGGAGCGCAGCCGTTTCGGCCAATGCCAACGCGCGGGCAACCAACGGCGTCCGAGGTCGCGCGCCAGGGTGAATGGGCAAGCCATACAGAAGAAATTGCCGGCGGCCAGGAGCGAGATCACCACCAGCCCGCGCCAGTGAGTCCACGGAAGCGTTCCCGCCAGGTTCATCGAACCCATCTGATGGCCGAACAGACCGTCGGCAATGACGATGAGCGCCAGCGCGATCATGGCCCATTGAACCGCGCGCCGAAATCGCGGTCGGCGTAGCGCCGCGCCGATGATCGGGACGGACAAGAGGTCCCAACCTTCAGGATGGCCGGCGGGAAAGGGAGTCGAAGCGTTTTGGGGTTGGATGACCGGCAATTCGGCGCGCAAGTTTGACGAACTTACCGCCCGCCGAGAACTCAACGCTTGTAGGGTCAGCAGCCCCATGGGAATGAGATACGCAACCGAGCCGGGAACCCACATCACGGCGCCGGCGGCGACCTGATCCTCCAGCGGCGACAGGTTCAGCAATCTCGGCGCGGCCGCATAGCTAGGATAAACCACGCGATCATAGAAGATCAGGAAGGCCGCCAATGCCGTATTTTGAAAGTCGGCGAGAAACAGATACGGGATCATCGCCCATCGCGGCCACCGCGCCCGGCTCGGACACGGTTGAACCACTGGCCACCAGAAGAGCAGCGCCGCGCCGAGAAAGCATATATGCTCCACTCCATGCCAGAACGGCGAACGTAAGGCAAGTTCATAAAACTTCGGCGCGTGCCACGTCAGACTCACGATTATAAACGCGAGCCAGCAGACCGGCGGATAGGTCAGCTTGCGGCCGAACCACTGCAATCCGGGAGAAGCGAGAAACGGACCCGCTCCGTGTTTCAACACGCTCGTCGGCAGTCCTCGCAAGATTGGCAGGTAAGGCGCTCCGTAAAGGATCAATGGCGGCGCAATCATCAACAGCAGTAGGTGCTGAACCATATGCGCGGTCAACAGCAGGCCTGCGAAGGCGTCAAGCGGCGAATCGATAGCGAGCAAGATCGCCGCAATCCCCGATAGAAACGAAGCGAGCCTTGCGACGCCGAATTCCCTCGGCCGGACCCGGCGCAGTCTTCCCCAGCCGCGCAAGTAGAGCGCGCATGTCAAAAGCAGAACGGCCAGCGTTTCGTAACCTGGTTTCCAGGATCTGAATATCGTCTCCGCAATCGGATTCATTTGACAGTCCGTGTTTCGCGGGCGCCGGGTTGGCCGGGGACGGCCGAATCGCGCGCAGGCATTTCATTCGGCGCATGCAAAGTCCGCATGAACGCGACCAGCGCCGCGACCTCCGCCGGGCTGAGATTCTTGCCATAGGCCGGCATATTGCCTCCGCCCTGGATCACCTGCCGGACCAATTGACCGCTGGTCAGTCGCGTCGCCACATTGTCGAGCGCCGGGCCGCGCTGACCACCCTCCCCGCCCAGGCTGTGACAGTTGCGGCATTGTTTGTTTTGCAGCGTCACGGCGCCACGCAGTTCGAGCGGCGAACGCCCTTTAACGAACTTCTCCGGCACGGCGTCGCCGCTCCATGCGTTCATATGTGGGGACCAGGGCGACCGGGCGCCCAGGTAGGCGAGCGTCACGAGCGCCATAAGGATGACGATCACGCTCAGTGCGGCGACGGGGCGTCGCCGCACGCTCTTCTCGCCCGTGCCCGAGATAAACGGCAACGCCAGGAGGATCACGATCATGACTATCGGCGCCGTGAGGAGAAGGAAAGTCTCCGAGTAAGCCGGTAACAGCGCCAACGCCGCAAACAACGAAAGGAAGAAGAAATCCGGCCTCGGCGTGGTATCGATCAAGGTAGGATCCGGCGCGCCTATCGGGCCTTTGGGGCCGAAATAAACGGCGCATAACACGATGCCCGTCGTTACCAGCCCCGCGAAGACGAGGTCTTTACCGGCCGCATTTGGGAAGAAGGGCACACCCTCTTTCTTGAGCAGCGCCTTATACTCCTCATCGTAGGCGTCCTTTTCCACCAACTTGCCGGGCGTCGGGAATTCGTTGATGCCCTTGGTCAACACCAGACGCAGGTGAAGGGAAACGAGCGCGATGATCAGTCCCGGAATGAGGAAGACGTGCAGCGTGAAGAAGCGCGAGAGCGTCTCGCCCGCGATGATCGATCCGCCGAGCATCAGGCGGACCAGGTTCGCTCCGATCAACGGAACACGTCCCATCACGGCCGCGCCGATGCCCAGGCCCCAATAAGCGTCCTGATCGAAGCGCAACACCTGACCGGTGAAGGCCATCCCCAGCGTGCAGAAGAGAAGCGCGACCCCGGAAATCCACGTCAGTTCGCGCGGGTATTTGAAGGCTCCAAAAAGAAAGACCTGCGCGATGTGCACGGTCATAATAGCCACCATGAAATTCGATCCCCAGTAGTGAATCGCGCGCAGCAGCCAGCCGAGAGGTTGCTTGAAAGTTAAATATTCAAGGCTCGCGTAGGCATCGCTCGCCGAAGGCACATAAATGAAGGCGAGGCAAATGCCGGTTATGATCTGGATCACGAAGCATAGCAGCGTCCCGCTGCCGAAGACGTAGAACCAACTGGCGGCCGATGCGGGTATGGGATGTCCCGCCGTCGCATCGAACATCTTGCTCAGATGCAATCGGTCATCAATCCACAAAGCAATTCTTCTCAGCATGACAAACCTTTTGTGACCGGATCTCAATCCACCATCTCGTCCTACGTCGGTTCCGCCAACGTCGGCAAATAGCCGCCCTCGATCCACAGGTGGCCATTCTCGACCTTGTATTTGTATTCATACAATCCGCGCGGCGGCGGTCCCGCGGCGTGCGAGCCGTCCTCATAGAACACGCCGCCGTGGCATGGGCACATAAATAGACGCGACTCCTGGAACCACCGCACAGGGCAGCCCAGGTGAGTGCAGTTGATGGCGAAGACCTGAAACCGCTCGCCATCGGTCCTGCGAACCCAGCATGGAATATCCGCCGTAGTTCCGTCCCAGGGCCGGGTGTAGGGGTTGCGGAAAGTCGCCAATCGAGTCTGGTTCTCGGGAAAGGTTTCCAGCGCGCCTAGCCTGATCCACGACCCAGGCCGAGCCCTGCGCCGGAAACTGGACAGGAGAAAGCCGATTACCGGGACGCCGATCAGGGCGGCGGCAAGAAGATTGAGCGCAACGCTGAGTTTGAGCAGAAAGCCGCGCCGGGAGCGCCGCGAATGAGCCGTCCGATTCGATTCATTTTCGTTTATCGCCATTGATTGTCTCCCTACCATAGGACGTCGCGAGGTCATTAGGTATTAGCTATTGGCTATTGGTCATTTTCATTTCGGGAGAAAACGATTTCTTTCCTGCTTTTCAATGATCAATAGCCAATGAGATAACTTTTCAAAGTCGTAT
>Ga0075421_100000791_pt1 | contig 34746 bp, 31 predicted proteins | sample SoiMetdeltSBSDD5_FD_75292 | JGI IMG/M metagenome (GOLD analysis project Ga0075421, IMG submission 75292) | Bulk soil microbial communities from a Populus tree surrounding site in Tennessee, USA - Soil MetaG P. deltoides SBSDD5 | ecosystem: Environmental > Terrestrial > Soil > Tree plantation... | reverse complement strand
TGCTGGCGGAGAGGGAGGGATTCGAACCCCCGATACCCTTGCGAGTATGCCGCATTTCGAGTGCGGTGCCATCAACCACTCGGCCACCTCTCCGGCCGTGCCGCGGAGGCCGAGCGCTGCCGGCCCTGCCGTCGGCCCCCGGCAGAAGGCAACCGACATAGTGGATGCGGGGCAGGGCCGCAAGTGGCGGCCCCCTATATCTCCTGCTCGCCCGGGCGCTTGCCGGGCGGCCCTGGCCGCCGCTTGCTCCGCGCTCGGATCTCGCGCATCAGCTCTTCCCTGGCCTTGCGGAACCGCGCGCTGTCGATCCCAGGCCCGTCGTAGGCGGTGCGGAAGCCGCCGAGGGATATCGGATTGAGAACGATCTGCTTGCCCCTGACGAGGGAGACCACGAGCCCGGCCTTCGTCCTGAGGTCCTCGATGAGCTCCGGCGAGGCGTCGGTCTCGGCCGCACACTCCTCGGCGTCGCAGGAGGTGTAATCGAGCTTCAGGGGCGTCAGCTGGACCTGCTCGTGCTTCTCGATCAGCCCGCCCGTCATCGCCCGCTTCCACAAAGAACGCGGATAGATCAAGGCAATCATGCCGCGCCGGTCGACGTTCGCCGGCACCATGATCGTGAGCCTCTGGCGCCCCCCGCCCTGCCGGATGCCTATGGCGATCAACCTCGTCCCGGTCTGGGTGTTGAGCTGCTCGTGAAAGGTGAGGCAGTTCCTGGCGCCGACAACCTGCGCCCGGCCGAGCAGGTCCTTGGCCGGAGCCCCCGGTGTCTCGCAGAGCTTGACCCAGGAGTGTTTCGGCCCGGGCGACGCGCTTGCCCGTTTGCCGCCCTGTGCAGGGGCTGCCCGATTGCCGTCCTGGGCCAGGGCGTCCGGCACGACCCACAACCATAGTCCCGCCCCGAGAACCAGCAGCAGGCGACGCATGGCACTTTCCCCCTGTGGCCGACGTCCCGCAGCCGGACGGCGGCGCCAGCGATCCTAGCGCGCGCCGCAGCGAATTGCATCCGCTGCCCGAGGGCTTGCCCAACTCGCGTACACTCGGCTATCGGAGGGCGAGTGTAGAGCCAGCGCGACCATGACCGCCCCCCGCCCGTCCCCGCAACCCCGCCCGCAGTGGGCCGAAGCCCGGCGCATCGTCGTCAAGATCGGCTCGAGCCTGCTCGTCGATCCCGTGGCGGGCGGGATCAACGCAGCCTGGCTCCAGGCGCTGGCCCAGGACGTGGCCGCCCTCGCCCGGGACGGCAGGCAGGTGATCCTGGTCTCCTCCGGGGCCATCGCGCTGGGGCGCCATGTGCTGGGCCTGCCGCGTGGGGCGCTGGAGCTGGAGAAATCGCAGGCGGCGGCCGCGGTCGGCCAGATCTCGCTCGCCGGCGCCTACCAGGCCGTGCTCGGCGCACACGGCCTCACGGCGGCGCAGGTCCTGCTCACGCTGGGCGACACCGAGGAGCGCCGCCGCTATCTCAACGCCCGCCAGACCATCGCCACCCTGCTCGCGCACGGCGCCGTCCCCGTCGTCAACGAGAACGATACGGTGGCCACGAGCGAGATCCGCTACGGCGACAACGACCGCCTCTCGGCGCGCGTTGCCAGCATGATGAGCGCCGACTGCCTGGTCCTGCTCTCCGACGTCGACGGCCTCTACACCGCGCCACCCGGCAGCGGCGTCGAAACGCGGCGCCTCGACGAGGTGCGTGCCATCACGCCCGAGATCGAGGCCATGGCGGGGGCCGCCGGCACCGAGCTGTCGCGCGGCGGCATGGTGACGAAGCTCGAGGCCGGCAAGATCGCGCTCTCCTCGGGCACCAACATGGTGATCACCTCCGGCAGGGTGATGCATCCCCTGCGCGCGCTCGCGCAAGGGGCCGCTTGCACCTGGTTCCTCGCCCATTCCGACCCGGTGACGGCGCGCAAGCGATGGATCGCCGGGCAGCTCGAGCCGAAGGGCAGCGTGGAGATCGACGCCGGGGCCGAGCGGGCGCTGCTCTCCGGCAAGAGCCTGCTGCCGGCCGGCGTCAAGCGCGTGGAGGGCGCCTTCGAGCGCGGCGATGCGGTAATCATCCGCGCCGCCGACGGGCGCGAGCTGGGCCGCGGGCTCATCGCCTATGCACGCGCCGACGCGGCGCGTATCATCGGCAGGCGCAGCGGCGAGATCGCCGCCATCCTGGGCCACGCGGGCCGCAGCGAGCTGGTGCACCGCGACGACATGGTGTTGAGCAAGACGACATGACGGCATCCACGGCAGCGGCCGCATCGAAGAGGACAACGCCTGAGGCGGGGGAGAGCGTCGGCGCGGCCATGCAGGCGCTCGGCGCGGCGGCGCGCACAGCGGCGCGCGCGCTGGCGCTCGCCCCCACGGCTGCCAAGACGGCGGCGCTGGAGGCCGCGGCGCGAGAGCTGCGCGCCCGCACCACCGGCATCCTGGAGGCCAATGCCGGCGATCTCGAGGCGGCTGCGGCCACCGGACGCCCAGCGTCGTTCCTGGACCGCCTGAAGCTCGACGCGAGGCGGATTGAGGGCGTGGCCAGGGGGGTCGAGGAGATCGCCGCACTGCCCGACCCGGTCGGCGCCGTGATCGCCCAGTGGACGCGGCCCAACGGCCTCAGGATCCAGCGCGTGCGTGTGCCGCTGGGCGTGGTGGGCATCATCTACGAGAGCCGGCCCAACGTGACGGCCGACGCCGGCGCGCTGTGCCTCAAGGCCGGCAACGCCGCGATCCTGCGCGGCGGCTCGGAGAGCCACCATTCGAGCCTCGCCATCCACGCCTGCCTCACGCACGGCCTCGCAGCGGCCGGCCTGCCGGAGGCCGCCGTACAGCTCGTCCCCACCACCGACCGCGCGGCGGTCGGGCTGATGCTGGGTGGCCTCGGAGGGGCGATCGACGTGATCGTGCCGCGCGGCGGCAGGGGTCTGGTGGCGCGCGTGCAGGAGGAGGCGCGCGTGCCCGTGTTCGCGCACCTGGAAGGCATCTGCCACACCTACGTCGACCGCAGCGCCGACCTCGAGATGGCGAGGCGCATCGTCCTCAACGCCAAGCTGCGGCGCACCGGCGTATGCGGCGCCACCGAGACCCTGCTCGTGGACGCGTCCGCGCCCGGGGGGTACCTCGCGGCCCTGGTGGCGGCGCTGATCGAGGCCGGCTGCGAGGTGCGCGGCGATGCGGCGGCGCAGGCGGCGCACCGCCAGGTCGAGCCCGCCGGCGAGCAGGACTGGTCGACGGAGTACCTCGACGCCATCATCTCGGTGAAGATGGTGGACGGCGTCGATGCCGCCATCGCCCACATCCAGAGGTACGGCTCGCAGCACACCGATGCCATCGTCGCCGAGGATAAGGCCACGGCCGAGCGGTTCCTCGCCCGGCTCGACAGCGCGATTGTGCTGCACAACGCCTCGACCCAGTTCGCCGACGGCGGCGAGTTCGGCATGGGCGCGGAGATCGGCATCGCCACCGGGCGCCTGCACGCGCGCGGCCCCGTGGGGGTGGAGCAGCTCACCACCTTCAAGTACGTGGTGCGCGGCACGGGCCAGGTGCGGCCCGGCTAGACCAGCTGGCGGGCCGCGAGCGATCGATTAGGATGCCGACGTCGGATTGGCGGCGCACAGGCGCGATTGGTGAGAATCGAGGATGTCCAAGAGCATCGGCCCCAAGTCGATTGAGTCCGAGTTCACTGCCGTTATCAAGCAGAGTGGGCGCTGGTGGATCGGTTGGATCGAGGAAGTGCCCGGCGTCAATTGTCAGGAGCGCACGCGCGAGGAGTTGATCGAGACGCTGAAGATCACGCTCCGCGAGGCGCTGGAGATGAACCGGCAGGACGCCAGGTCAGCGGCTGGGAGCGACTTTCTGGAAGTCAAGATCGCCGTATGAAACGGAGGCGGCTCCTGGAGCACCTGCGTTCTCATGGCTCCGACCAGCTGCGGGAGGGCCGACGTCACTCGTGGTGGCAAAACCCCGCCCTCAACAAGCGGACAGCTGTGCCTCGACACAACGAGATCGACGATCATCTCGCTCGAAAAATCTGCAAAGACCCGGGTATCGAGCCGCCGCAATCGACCTCATGAGGGCGCAGCCGGACGTGCGAGGGCGTGGAGCAGCTCGCCGCCTTCAAGTACGTCATGCGCGGCACAGGCCGGCTAGATCGCTTGCCACCCGATGTGGATCGGATCGCCTGCCGCCTGCGGCACCCGACCGTTCATCATTCGTCAAGTCTGATCGTCGAAATAACAGGCCGTTCCCGCGGTCGGCTTATGCCCGCCACCTCGCGCGGCGTCTACAATAGGCGGTCGTTTGCTGCGACGGGACGTGGATGGGTCCATCCGACGTTCACGTGCAGACGGCCGGCGCCTGGAAGGAGAGCGGGATGGCTCGAGATCCAGGAGGCCCGCTGCGACCGTTTTCCGGCGAAGCGGCAGTAATGTCGCCGAGCCGCAGACCGCCGAGAGGCACGTGGCCGTAGAAGCGGGGGCAGACCCGGGACGGCCGCAGCTTTGCAGCGGGCTTGAAAGACGCCGCGACGCGGGTGCCGAAAGGTAACCCGTTGCGGAGGGCTCATGTCCCGCATGGGCCCTCCATCGGTTGCGGAGTAGGCACCCGCGTACCCGTCGTGCCTCGCCGGCGCCGCCGACGGGGCTGTCGGTGCTGGAGCCTCGCGAATGAGACCAGCCGTTTCACATCGCATGGAAAGCGCTCTGGCCGGACTGGCCCGTCATGCGCCCCGCGAAGCCCGCCAGCGCGCCGGGAATGAGTTCCGCCGCAAGCAGCCGGTCGGGGTCGACGGGCCCCGGCAGCGCGATCTGGCCGCGGGGCACGCGGCGGAAGCCGAGCCGGCTGTAGTAGGGCGCGTCGCCGACCAGCACCACCACCGCGATGCCGGCGGCGCGGGCGTCCTCCAGCGCCCCGGCGACGAGGCGGCGTCCATGCCCCCGGTTGGCGAACGCCGGGTCGACCGCGAGCGGGCCCAGGAGCAGCGCGCCCTCCGTGCCGCCGACGGCCACCTCGGTGAACCGCACCGCCGCCACCAGCCGCCCGTCGATCAGGCAGACGCGGCAGAACGGCGAGAACGCCCGACGCGCGCCCTCGCGCACGCGATAGGCCGTGCGCGCGAAGCGGCCCGGCCCCATGGCGCGCTCATGCAGGTCGGCGACCGCGGCACTGTCGTCGGGGCCCGCCGGGCGGATGATGACGCTGGGGGACATGGAGGTCGATGGAGACGCGGGCGGTTGGCAGGGCGGCGCCACCCATAGCGCCAAAGCAACCTCGCGAAAAGCGCTTCCAGGTCGCGCGAACCGTGCAGGACGCGCACGACCTCGATGCCCCAGTCACGCGGGATGTAGAAAATGAGGTACTTGCGCAAGCCCTTGACGAGATGAAAGCGCATACCCGCCAGCGCAGCATTGTCGTAGTCGCGGCGAGTACCCATGCCAGGCGTCAACAGCAGAGCCTCCTCGGTCGCTCGCACTGCATCGATGAACCGGTCGGCCGCCGCCATGTTGTGCTCGCCGATGTAGGAGGCAGCGGCCTCGACGTCGCTATCCGCGGCCGGACGCCGGACAATGCGCCGACGTCTCATCGCTTGCGTTTGGACTTCGCGATGCGCGCGTGAGCCCTGGCCTTGAGGTCCTCCCAGTAGGCGTCGGTCGCCTCAATTGCTGGACCAGACTTGAGGCCCTCGAGCAGCTTCGCCTCCAGGCTCGCCTGCGCCTGCTTCTGTCGGTCCTCGCGGATCAGGGCGCGCACGTAGTCGCTGGCGTTGGCGAAGCTGCCTTCGGCCACGCGCTCCTCCACGTACTCGCGCAGCGCCTCCGGCAGGGAGACGTTCATGGTCGTGTTGCTCATGGCATGATCGTAGCATCGCTGGCAGAGCTTGGCAAAGTTTGGCAGACTTTGCCAAGGCATGCGCTCACCACACGTCGCCGCGCTCCGCGCCGCCCAGCAGCTCGTCCATACGGCGCCTGACGGCGGCACTGGCGTCCGCCGGCAGAGCGGCGGCGGGAAAGAATTGCTGCGCGCGGACCTCGAAGGTCGGTGCAGGCACGCCCGTCTGGCGCCAGTCGCGCACCACGAACAGGGCAATATGATCGCCGGGGAAATGGGCGAAGTTGGCGTAGAGGCCGAACAGCTCGACCGGCCCCGTCGGCACCGCGCCGGTCTCCTCGTCGAGCTCGCGCATCAGCGCCTCGCGCGCGGTCTCGCCCCGCTCGACGCCGCCGCCGGGAAAGTGCCAGCCGGCCTGATAGCCGTGGCGTACCAGGAGCACCCGGTTGTCGGCGTCGAGGACGACGCCGCGGGCGCCCATGGTGAGCCCGCGCCTGAGACGCCAGTAGCGCTGCAGCACGACCCTGGTCAGACTGGAGCGGGAGGCCATGCGGGTCTATACCCCGTCCTGCCCGTTTGGCATACGCGCGCGGAGCGGCTAGTCAGGCGCCAGCCATGGCCGAAACCGTCACCATCGCGCACCTGACCGACGTGCATCTCGGGCCGATCGCCGGCTTCACCCCGCGCTATTGGAACCTCAAGCGCGGGCTCGGTTGGCTCAACTGGATGCGCAAGCGCCGCCATTACCATCTGCGCGATGCGCTCGACCGCATCGTCGCCGACCTCGTCGCGCAGCGGCCGGACCACATCGCCGTCGGCGGCGATCTCTGCAACATCGGACTGCCGCACGAGCATGCCGCGGCGCTCGAGTGGCTCGAGATGCTGGGCTCGCCCGAGCGGGTCAGCGTGGTGCCCGGCAACCACGACATCTATGCCCGCCTCGGCCGCGACCCCGGCGTGGGCCGGTGGGCCCGCTACATGGAGCACGACGCCCAGGGTGCGCTCTTTCGGGACCGCCCGGACAAACCGGACCGGCTGGACAGCTCGGCGGGCTTCCCGTTCGTGCGCATGCTGGGAGGGGTGGCGCTCGTCGGCGTCAACTCTGCGCTGCCGACCCCGCCCGGCGCCGCATGGGGCCGCGTCGGTGCTGCGCAGCTGGCGCGCATGCGGGGCGTGCTCGACCGGCTTGGCGCAGCGGGCTTGTTCCGCCTCGTGCTGATCCATCATCCGCCGCTGCCCGGCCAGGCGTCCCGCTCGCGCGCCCTCATCGACGCCGAGGCCCTGGAGGCGGTCCTGCAGCGCCACGGCGCGGAGCTCGTGGTGCACGGCCACAACCATCGCAACATGCTCGCCTGGCGTCCGTCGGGGTCGGGCATGCTCCCCGTGGTGGGCGCGCCGTCGGCCTCCCTCGGCAGGCTGCACAGACACGAGCCGCTGGCGCGCTACAATCTCTTCCGCATCGATCCTGGCGCAGGCGCGATCGATCTCGCCGGCCGCGGCTTGACCGAGCCCGAGGGCGCCGTCGTCGAGATCGAGCGCCGCAGCCTCGCCTACGATGGGGCCGGCAGTGGCGCCGGCCACGCCCAGCAGGCGCATTCGTAAGGCGATACACAAGCAGTACTGCTCGAGCCTCGTGCCGACGCACACAGCCGCTCTCCCGCCCGCGCCAGCGGCGATTTTCCATGGGTGCCGCCGCTACGGGCCGCTTGTCCGGCGGAGGCACGCCCATGGCGATACAGATCCTGTACTTGAGAGGATCGGAGCAATATTGACGATGCCCGTCACTCGGGCAGCCTGATGGTGCAGGGCTGGCGAGGTGAGCAACGCACAGCGGAGACGAAGGCCCATGATCGAGGATGAGCTGGGGCGCATCGACTACGAGGAGTCGGGGGCGGGGCCGACGGTGGTGATGGTACCGGGGTCCTGGGCCACGCGGTCGGCTTGGCGAGCGGTCGTCGCAGCGCTCGACAGGCGCTGCCGCGTCGTCACGACCAGCCTGCTCGGCTATGGCGGAACCGACGAGCGGCCCCGGCGGGCGATGCGGCGACCGACTGCGAGGCGGAGATCGTCGAGGCTGTGATTGCCCGTGCCGGCTGCCCCGTTCACCTGGTCGGCCATTCCTTTGGCGGCGCAGGGGCTCTTGCGGTCGCGGCGCGCGGGATGGCGCCGATTCGGAGCCTGACGGTCATCGAGCCCACCGTGTTCGACTTGCTGCGACAGGCAGGCGAGCTTGCGCTCTACCAGCAGGTCACGACCATGCGCGCCGGCTATTTCCGCGCTTTCGCCGGCGGCGAGCAGGAGGCGGCGCGGCGGGTCATAGACTTTTACGGCGGCAGGGACAGCTTCGATGCGCTCCCGCAGCGCATGCGCGAGTACGTCGTGGCAACGACGCCGAGCAACATCCGCGACTGGCGCACGGGGTTCGATGGGCCGCTGCCGCCCTTCGGCGACATCCAGGTGCCGAGCCATGTCCTGCGCGGCGAGCACGGCCACCGCGCCATGGCTCGCTGCACCGAGATCCTCGCGGGCATTCTGCCGAACGCGGCGCTGACGACGGTTGCCGGGGCGGGACATTTCATGATTGCCAGCCATGCCGGCGATGTGGCGCGCCTCGTCTCTGGAGCTGTCACTGCGCGCGAGCAGCGGGGCACCCATGAGCTTTGGTCATGCGAGCCGTGAAAAAATCTCTCCCTGTTCACGACGATGAGTTTGGGAACCCTCTTGCCCTCCCTGTAGGATGCACAAGAATCTTCCAGCGAAAGAAACGATCCATGCAGAAATATGCGCCGCCGGCGCCCGCTGAAACCCGCCCGTTGTGGCTCGTCGTACTGGCCGCCGGCATGATCGTCGGCGTCGCCATGGGCACGCGCCAGGTGATGGGCCTCTACTTGCCGCCGGTGACGGAGGCGCTCCGCGTCGGCGTCGAGCCGTTCTCCACCTCCATGGCGGTCGCCAACCTGATCTGGGGCATCGGCGCCGTGTTCGCCGGCATGGTCGCCGATCGCTGGGGCGCCGGCCGCGTGGTGGCCGGCGGCGTCGTGGCCACTGTCGCAGGCTTCTACGTCATGTACGCGGCACAGTCGCCGTTCGACCTGATGGTGAGTGGCGTGCTGCTCGGCATCGGCGTCAGCGGCACGGGCATCACCGCGCTGGTCGGCGCGGCCGGCCGCGCCGCTCCGCCCGAGAAGCGCACCGCCGCCATCGCGTCGCTGGGGATGGCGAGCGGCATCGGCGGCTTCATCGCGTTTCCCTATACGCACCTGCTGATGGACCTGACCGGCTGGCAGACGAGCCTCTTGCTCCTGGCTGCGACCATGGTGGCCGTCCTGCCTTTCGCCTGGGCTCTGAGCGGCAAGCCCACGGCGTCGAGCCTCTTCGACGACCAGACGCTGGTCGAGGCCTTCAAGGAGGCGCTCACCCATCGCAGCTACATCCTCCTGGTCGTCGGCTTCTTCGTGTGCGGCTTCCACGTTGCCTTCTACGGCGTGCACCTGCCCAAGTTCGTGGGCGACGCGGGTCTCGCGCCCTGGGTAGGCGTGTGGGCGCTGGGCGCGGTCGGCCTTGCCAACCTCGTCGGCACCTTCGTGGCCGGGCAATCGACCCGCTGGGTCGAGAAGCGCTGGGGGCTCAGTTTCATCTACTTTGGGCGCTGCTTCGTGTTCGTGGGGCTGCTGTTCCTGCCCATCAACGCCTTCACCGTGATTGCGCTCAGCACGATCCTCGGCCTCCTGTGGCTCTCCACGGTGCCGCTCACCTCGGGTCTGGTGGCCACCTTTTTCGGCACCCGGTGGATGTCGATGCTGTTCGGGGTGGTGTTCCTGTCGCACCAGATCGGCTCGTTCTCGGGCCTCTGGCTCGCCGGCACGCTCTACGATGCCACCAAGTCCTACGATAAGATGTGGTGGATATCGATCGCACTCGGGCTGTTCGCAGCGGCGGTACACCTGCCGATCCAGGAGCGCCCGGTGCCGCGGCTGGCCGCCACCGGTGCAGCTTGACGACCATGGCCGACACCGACAGACGCGAGACAGACCCGCGCCGGCAGGCGATGCCTGCCGGCGTGCGGTGGACGCTGCTCGGTGGCGTCGGCCTCCTCCTTGCGGGTGCGCTCTATCTCCTCGCGGTGCGCGGCGAGGCCCTGCTCGCCGACCTCGCCGACTTCGTCCAGCGCTGCTTCTAGCGGGCGCCTTCCACCGCGGTGCTGGGGCGGCCTCGGTGCTTGCCGCCCGCACGGGGCGGGGAATTCCCGATGCCGACCGGCTTGGACAACTGCTACTCCTTCCGCAGAGTCTGGCCTGGGGAGCACTCTTTTGTCGGGAGAGGAACGCGATGACAGGCGCGCCGTATCTCGCCCTACTGTGCAGCGTCCTCGCCGCGGTGGCGGTGGCTGTGTCCGCAGGTGCGCAGGAGGAGACGCCAGTGGAGATCGTTGCCGCCCAGGTGCGCACCATGGGGTTCCCCTGCGACGGGGCGCTGGGAGTCGAGCGGGTGAGCAATGTGCCCAATGCGGCGGTGTGGATCCTGCGCTGTAGGAACGCCACCTACCGGGTCCACATTACGCCGAACATGGGCGCACGCGTCGAGCAGATCAGGTAGCCACCTCGACTTCCTGGGCCTCCTCGCCCGGCACCGTGAAGCCTCCCTCGGTAACCAGGCGGGCGAACAGGCCCTGCCGCGCCACCAGCTCGCGGAAGGTGCCGCGCTCGACGATGCGGCCGCGGTCCAGCACCAGGATGGTGTCGGCGTCGGCGACCGTGGACAGCCGGTGCGCGATGATGAAGGTGGTGCGGCCCTCCCGCAGCCGGTCCAGCGCGCGCTTGATACGGCTCTCCGTCTCCACGTCGAGCGCGCTCGTCGCCTCGTCGAGGATGAGGATGGGAGCGTCCTTCAGGATGGCGCGGGCTATGGCGATGCGCTGACGCTCGCCGCCCGACAGCGACGCTCCGCGCTCGCCGATCACGAACTGGTAGCCGCCGGGCTTCTTGGCGATGAAATCGTGCGCCTCGGCGAGCCGTGCCGCTTCCTCCACGTCGGCGTCGCCGGCGTCGGGCCGGCCGATGCGGATGTTCTCGGCAATCGACCGGTTGAAGAGGCCGGCGTCCTGGAACACCACGGCGATGTGGCGGCGCAGCGAGTTGAGGGTCGCCTCCTCGATGTCCTGGCCGTCGATCAGGATGCGCCCGGCCCGGGGCGAGCGCAGCCGTTGCAGCAGCGCGAGCGTGGTCGTTTTGCCGGCGCCCGTCGGCCCCACCAGCGCAGTGGTCGCGCCGGCCGGAGCATTGAAATCGATGTCGAAGATGCCCTGGTCGCTGTCCTTGAACCGGAAGGTGACGTTCTCGTAGCGCACCTCGCCGGTGACGTCCTCCAGCGGCCGTGCGCCCGGCGCCTCCCGCACCTCCTCGGTGGCGTCGAGCAGGTCGAAATAGCTGCGCAGCGTCGGCGCGGCCTGGAAGACGCGCACGGCGAAACCCGACAGCAGGTCCAGCTTGCCGATCATGACGTTGGCGAGCCAGATGAAGGCGACGATATCGCCCGCCGTGGCCTCCTTGCGCGCGACCAGGAGCGCGCCGACGGAGAGAATGACCACCACCGTAACGGTGGCGGCCGCACGGGTGAGCACCGTGACCAGGCCCCACCACGTCAGCACTGGATACTGCGCCGCCAGGAGCTCGCCCATGACGGCGCGCATGGCCTGCATCTCGGCGCTCAGCCGGGCATAGCTCTGGACCACCGTGACGTTTCCCAGCACGTCGCCGACGCGGCCGGCGACGTTGATGTGGTACTGCTCCACCGCCGCCTGGCCCTTGCTCGTCTTGCGCGCGACGAGGACGTTCGCGGCCACATACAGCACCGCCAGCGCGCCGAGGATCAGCGCCATCGTCCCGTTCATGCGGATCACGAGCGGCACCATCATGAGGATGCCGACGAGCGCCGTGAGCTGCTCGCGCAGGAACGAGAGCCAGGTCCAGAACAGGGTGTCGCTGCCTGCCAGGATGGTGCGCACCACCGCGCCCGAGCCCTTCTCGGCGTGATAGCTGATCGGCAGAATGATGCCGCGCTCGAAGGCCTGGGCCATGGCGGCGAGCCGACGCCGGTGCGCAAGGCGGTCGGCGGCCACCGACACGCCGGTGCCGGCGACGATCCCGAACAGCCCGATGGCCGCCCACAGCGCGATGATCGGGAACGCCTCCCGGCCCCCCGACAGCGCGTCGACGACGCGCCCGAACAGCACCGGCTCGGCCAGCAACACGGCCGCGTTGACCATTGCGGCAGCGCCCACGGCGATCGCGGCCCAGCGCTCCTCGGCAAGGAGGGTGAGCGCGCGCTTGTAGACCTGAAAGGTCGTCAGCTCCGGGTTCAAGTGGCGCGCTTCCTGTAGATCTCGAGCGTGCGATAGCTGCCGGCCGGATCGAAGGGCCTCAGCTTGACGAGGTCGGCGGCCACCACTTGCGCTTTGTCGTAGGCGAACGAGCCCGAGTAGAAGAGGATTTCGCCGCCAGGCTTAACCTTGTCGGCCAGGAGGAGCGTCATCTCCAGGTCGGTGAGCGCGCCGTAGCTGTCGTTCTCGGGCGTGCGGAACTCGCCGACGTGGAACAGCGTGACGTAGTCGAACGCGGGCAGGAGCCGGGGGTCGAGCTGGTAGATGTCGCCGAAGTAGGCCTTGTAGGTGTGGCCCAGCCGCGGGTTCCCGATCAGCAGCTCCATGTAGTCGTCGTACTCCTGCGGCGAGGCGGTGATGCCGAGCACCGCGTTGCCGGCGCCGTCCGCGGCTGCCCCGAGCCCGACGATGTGGTGGTTGCCGGTGCCGAAATGGAAGATGGCGGCACCCCGCACCTGCTTGTGCCTGAGGTACTCGACGAAGTGCACGTCGCAGGGACACTGCGACTCGTCGAGGCTCCAGGTCTGGTTCCAGTAGTTGAGCTTGGTGGTCGTCATTGTCGGCGTGCCTCGAGGCCCTCCCTTCTGCGTCTAGATGTTGCGCCGGCGGGCGAGCGCCGGCCCGCCGACTGGCGCCAGCACGGCGCCCTGCGGGTTGCGCTCGAGCGCGAACTGGCGGTCGTGGCGCCCGTCGGGAGCGGGCCGCTGCGCCAGGCTGATGACGATCGACCCCGGCAGATCGGCGCGGAGACGGGCCAGCAGCGTCTCCTGCACCTCGGCCTCCAGGGCGGAGAGCGCATCGTCGAGCACGATCACCTGCGGCCTGTGCAACAGCAGGCGCGCCACCGCGAGGCGCTGGCGCTCGCCGCTGGCGAGCACCTGGTCCCAGCGCGCGATCTCGTCGAGGCGCGGCGCCAACGCACCCAGGCCGACGCTCTCCAGCGCGGCCACGAGCTCGGCGTCGCCGACGGCGAGCTCGGGCTCCGGATAGAGCAGCGCGCCCTTGAGCGAGCCGAGCGGCAGGTAGCTCTGCTGCGGGGCGATCATGATGCACCGCCCGCGGGGCACTGCGACGCTGCCGCGCGCCGCCGGCCACAGGCCGGCCAGCACCCGCACCAGCACCGACTTGCCCGTGCTCGATTCGCCGCTGATGTGCACGGTCTCGCCGGGCGCCGCCTCCAGGGTGGCGTGGGAGACGAGCACCGTGCCCTTGCCGTCGGCTACGGCAACGCCGTCGAGCGACACCGTCGCCGCCTCGCCTGCGGCGGAGCCCGGGGGGGCCGGAGCGCAAGGCGGGAACTCGCCGTCGATGTCGTCGCAGGCCGTCACGATGTCCATCACGCGGCGGCCGGAGGCGTACCACTCGGCGACGCGGTTGTAGTTGTCGACCACCCAGGAGATGGCGATCTGCACCTGTACGAAGGCTTCCGCCAGCTGCGCGACCTGGCCCAGCGTCAGCTCGCCCGAGAGGTATTTCGGCGCCACGAACAGAAGCGGCACGATGGAGCGCATCGGGTTGAACGAGTTGGTGATCCAGGTCAGGTGCCCGTGCTGCCAGACGATGGCCATCCAGCGCGCCACCACGCTGTCGTAGAAGCGGCCGAGGATCGCGCGCTCGTAGCGCGCACCGTCCATCAGCGCCACGCTCTCGGCGTTGTCGCGCACGCGCATGGTGGCGAAGCGGAAGTAGCCCTCGGCCTCGTTCTTGCGGCCGACGTAGCCGACCAGCGGCGCGCCGACCCACAGCATGAGGGCCGAGGCGAGGATGCCGTAGGCGAGCGCGACCCACACCATGTACGCCGGCACCGTCAGCGGTCCCGCTGCGCCAGCGTCGAAGGTGATGGAGCCGCCGGCCGACCAGAGGATGCTGATGAAGGCGGCGGCGCCCGTGACCGCGAGAACCAGGCCGATGCCGAGGTCGACCAGCACCTCGGTGGCCCAGCGTGTGTCGTCGGAGATGCGGTACTCCGGGTTGGGGGGCTCCTTGCCGGTGACGTTGAGATGATAGAAGCGCCGGTTGCCGAGCCAGCGCTCCAGGAGAGTCTTGACGATCCAGGCGCGCCACGTGACCTGCAGGGTCTCGCGGGTGAGCACGATGCCGACGCCGACGGCGGCCATGACGGCGACGATCAGGGGCAGCAGATAGACCGCCTGCACCACCGCCTCGACGCTGCGCTGCTCCAGGGCATTGAAGAAGCGGCCGGTCCAATGGTTGAGCGCCACCGCGGCCGCGATGGAGAGGACGAGCAGGGCCGCAAGCCCCAGCGTGAGCGTCCACGCGCCGCGTGCACCGGGCCCGCTCCAGTAGCCGCCGGAGAACCGGGCGAAGGCTGCCACCACGCGCGCGTCGAGCGTGAAGCCAGGGGCGTCGGGGGCCTGAAGGTGGTCGGCGCTCATGGATCGGTCGCAGGGCTGATTGGGGGTGGGAGGGAGCGGAATCCGGGGACCCAGTGTCGTGCAATGTCATGGCGCGTCTGAAGCGGGCATGAACGCCACGTGCGCACGAAGTGTCGCAGGCCCGGAGCTCGCGCGCCCGAGGATTTGCCTCCACGCGCCGGCCATGGGCCGGAACGTGAAGCGCACGCTGTGCCGGCCGTCGGGCACGGCAACCGCGCGGAACAGCACGTTGGCGCGCAGGATGTCGGCGGGCTGCCCGTCGATGTCGGCAGCCCACCAGGGATGCCAGAGGTCGTTCAGCACGACCCAGCCGCCGTCGAGGCTGTCCACGTCCAGCACGACCTCGTCGGTGCGGTAGCTCACGATGCGCACCCGGCCCGGCCGGCGCGGGGTCGACGCGGGAGGGGCCCCTTCGATGAGGACGGTGGAGCGCAGGTCTACCTCGGGCCACCTGCCGTCGGCCAGCATGCGCTCGAAGTCGGCGCCCTTGGCATCGGTGGCGAACAGCACCCGGTCCATCGCGTCCGGGTTCTCGTAGACGAAGCCGTCGCTGGTGCTGGCAACGAGGGGCAGATCGCCGGGCTTAAGGGACCTGTCCATCTGCTCGATCGGCACCCCGGTGACGATGAAGCGCAGGCCCAGGAGATTGGCGAGCTTGGAGCGGTAGGACGGAAACAGGGCAGAGAAAGTGCGCTGGTCCGGCAGGCCGACGTGGTCGCCGGCGCCGACGGCCCTGCTGTAGCGGCCGAGGCGCAGGGGGTTGTAGCCCAGGGTATTCTCCAGCCCGTGCGTCAGGCTGGCATTGGGCCAGTGGAAGCCGAGACCGGCGAGCTCGATGCGGTCTCGCCGCACGTCGTCGCGCACGACCTTCTCCTTCAGGATGGCGATGGTGGCATTGGGGGTGCCGGGCTCCAGCACACGGTAGGTGGCGGGCGGCAAGGCCGTGGCGCCGTTGGGACCGTTGTTGTAGGCGAGGTCGGCGGTCGTGAAGGCGGCAACGACGCCGGCGGCGAGCAGAGGCCGTGCGCCCATGCGCGCCTTGGCCACCGAGAGCGCCAGCGCCGCCCCGGCGAACGACAGCGCCGCGGCTGCCAGCGGCAGAGGAAGCCGTTCCATGCGGCCGAGCCACAGGCCGAGCCCGATGGTGCAGGCGATGGCGGCGGCGAGCATCACGCTGACGACGGCCACCGAGCGCGGCTCCCAGGGCGCCGGCGGGTCGCTGAACAGGCGATGCGCGGCATAGCCCGCGAGGATCGCCGCCAGTGCTCCGATCAGGAAGGTGGCGTCCGCCGGGCGCCGGAACAGGCCCACGCCAGGGGCTACCTCGTAGAGCACGCGGAATACCGGCGTGTACCAGCCGAGCGCATAGAGCAGCGCCACCACGCCGGCCGCTGTGAAGAAGCGCACCTCCCGGTGCCACAGCTGTCCCCGCAGCGCCGCCAGCATCAGGAGGAGGAGCGGGACCGCCCCGATGTAGAGCTGGCCCATGTTCTGCGCCAGAAAGATGCCGCTGTTCCAGACGAAGCTCGCCGGGCCCCAATAGTCCTCCATGCGGCCCGAAGGGCCGAAGGCCTCCGGCACCACGGCGGTGAGCAGGAGAGCGGGATGCAGCGACCCGCGCCCGGCGCCCTCGTAGTCGATGGCCGCCCGGTTCGACTCCGCCGTCAGCAGGGCCGACAAGGTGACGGGCACCGCGGCGACGGCGAGGGCCGCCAAGCCGGCGCACGCCAGCGGCAGCAGGCTCCCCCGGATCGCCGCGACCGGCTGCGGCGCCATCAGCAGGCGCCAGAGCGTGAGCCCGGCGAGCAGGTAGACGACGAGCAGAGCCACCTGGTCGCGGCCCAGCACGATAAGACCGGCGACGAGGCCTGCGGCGATGCCATAGACGACCGACCGGCGTGCGAGGGCGCGGTCGAGAAAGAGCATGGCGAGCGGCAGCCAGGCGAGACTCAGCACCTGGCCGACGTGCTGGATGCGCCAGGCCATGGCGGCGCCGTAGCCGAAAGCGAGGGCGGCGAGGAGCGCTCCGGCCCAGTGCCAGCCCTGGTCGCGGAACCACAGCACCAGGGCCACGCCGCCGAGCAGCACCATGGCCAGCACGGTGGCATCGACGGCCCATTGGCCGGGCTGGCCGGTCGCCAGCGCCAGCAGGAGGAACGGCGGCGAGAAGATCGTCGCCTGCGGGTCGGCGATCTGCGGGTGACCGGAGAACACGAACGGTGCCCAGAACGGCGACTGCCCCGCGTGGAGGCTCTGCGCCAGGAACTGGATCTGCGGCAGGAAGTGCGCCTTGGCATCCCAGGGGATGGTCACGCGCCCCGACAGCCAGGGCCAGCCGATGACGAGCGCCGCCAGAGCCAGCATGGCGAGCGGCGGCGGCAGCGGCCAAGGCCGCGACTCGGGCCAGGCGCCCTCCGGCGCGAGCGGACGGCCGCCCCCGGCTGGCGTGCGCATGCCGGCGTTGGTGGAGGTTCGCATGCGCGCAGCCAATCAGGACGGGGCCGGGCCCCTCGGGTTGCAGGGTCAGACCTCTCGCTCCGAGGTCTGTTCCAAATTCCAAGTTGCGGCGAGGAGCCCGATCCTTTCAGATCTGACCCCGCAGCCACGTCCGTATATAACCTGCGACTTGGGCAAAGGGCGGGCTGGCGCTCGATGCTGCGGCCCGGAACGGAGGAGACGCCATGGACTCCAACTCGCAGGTGCCGGAGGCGACCTACTCGACGGGTGCCCGCCACTTTCACTGGTGGACGGTGGCGTTGCTCGCCATTCAGGTGCCCGTGGGCCTCTACATGGCCTATCGCGGCAACGTGCAGAACATCTGGGACGGGCTCACCAACACCCTCTACAGCTCGCACAAGACGCTGGGCCTCGTGATCCTGCTCCTCGTGCTCGCCCGGCTCGCCTACCGCCTCGTGCACGGCGCGCCCGCCGACGAGCCGACCATCACGTGGTGGCAGAAGGCCGCCTCGCACGCCACCCACTGGTCGCTCTATCTCCTCCTGATCGTGGTGCCCATCCTCGGCTGGCTCGGCATTTCCCTCTATGGCGCCCGCGAGGTGTTCGGCCTTTTCACCATCCCGGCCCTGGCGCCGCAGAACATGGAGGCGTACGAGCCGGTTCGGCTGGCGCACAGGTACCTGGCGTATCTCACCGTTGCGCTGGCGGCGATGCACGTCGGCGCCGCCGTCGTGCTGCATTGGATCATCAGGGGCGACGGCGTGCTCGCCCGCATGCTACCGTGGGCCGGCAAGCGCAGGTAATGTCTGGCACCCGTCATCCCGGAAGCTGAGGGCGCAGCCCGAAGCTATCCGGGACCTCGCCGAACGAGTCGAGCCTTGCTACCCGTCATCCCGGACGGAGCGATGCGAGCCGAAGGCGAGCAGCGCTCCGTCCGGGATGACGGGTGCAATCAACGGAGGAGCCATGAGCATCAGGCGACTGCGGACGGCCGAGGAGTGGACGGCGGCCGGCGCCGAGAACCTGCCGGGGCATCTGGGGCTCACCTTCGTCAAGGTGGAGCCGCAGGAGGTCGTCGCCAGGGTGGCGGTGACCAGGGCGCTGATGGCGCCCAACGGCTACCTGCACGCCGGCACGGTGGTAACCCTCGCCGACACCTGTTGCGGCTACGGCACCGTCGTGAGTCTGCCAGAGGGCGCCTCCGGGTTCACCACCATCGAGCTCAAGAGCAACTTTTTCGGCTCGGTGCGCGAGGGTACCCTGGTGTGCGTGGCGCGCCCTCTGCACCAGGGCCGCACCACCCAGGTGTGGGACGCCACCGTAGCGCCGGAAGGCGCCGCCGAGAAGCCCATCGCGCAGTTCCGCTGCACCCAGATGGTGCTCTGGCCCAAGGCGTAGGCTGGGTCGAGCGCAAGCGAGACCCAACGCCGGCTCGATTTGTATCAAGAGCGTTGCGTCTGCGCTTCGCTTGACGCAACCTTCGACGTTGCTGACATCGTCGGGCGACAGCATGACCAGATCAAAAAAGGCGCGCCATTCGGGACTATCTGCTGCGCCTGAGCAAGCGCCACCGTGCGCGCTCGGCACCTGCGGCCATTCGGACCAGTCGCTCGCCGGCGTGCCACTCGCGAAGGGAGGTATTCTCGCCGCGCTTCGCCGGTCGCCCCTGGTCAGTGCCGATCTCGACCTCGCGCGCTCTCGCGAGGAAGGGCGTAGCGCAGACATTTGATCCTGGTTGCCGGCGAGAACCGAGGGATGGCTGCCATGCTGCGCAACTGCGGCGTTCTTGCAGTGCTCATGTTGGCCGGCGCGACCGTGGCCGGGGCGTGCTCGATGCCTAATGCGCCGAGCACCACTGAAGAGAAATTCGCGAGAGCGACTGCGGTCCTTGTTGCGCGCATCGTGCGCACGGAAGAAGCGGCGATCGCGCTCGGCGACAGGACCTGGTCCGTCGTCGAAGGAACGTTCCGGACTATCGAGGTGCTGAAGGGGCAGGCGCCGCAGGACCAGAAGATTCGAAGCCTGGTTTACGGGCCGGGCAATTGCACCATCCCGATCCTGGCGGGTTGGAACTACGTGCTCTTCCTGGGCCCCGGCGGCCCATTCATCGACGCCGACGACAAGAACCTCATTTGGTGGACGAACGGCTCCTTTCCGGCGCCCAACCTCGAGGCCAAGGATATCGAGGAGGAATTGGAAAAGCTTCGCGAGCTGTCCGGCTCGCAGAAGTAGAAAAAGCGTTGGATCATTGCCCGTGTCGCCTTGCCGACGTTGATCGCCGCCGCTAGCGTCCGCCGGTGCCGAGTGGGAGGGACAACGCCACCGGTGCTCGCAAGACCAGATCGCGCGCCAGCCGTGCCGGCGCGAGTGCAAGCGCGGGGGTACCATGACCACGTTGCAGTCTTCGGCGCAGAACCAGCTGCGCCAGCTGATCGAGCAGATCGAGCGGCTGGAGGAGGAGAAGAAGGCCCTCGGCGGCGACATCCGCGACAAGTTCGCCGAGGCCAAGGCGATGGGCTTCGACGTGAAGGCCATGCGCAAGGTGATCTCGCTGCGCAAGAAGAGCCAGACCGAGCGCCAGGAGGAGGAATCGATCCTCGCCGTCTACCTGCACGCGCTGGGCATGCTCGAAGAGGCGCCGGTGCCGGAGCCCGCGCTGGAGGCGGCGGAATAGGTGCGCGTAGGTGGGTTGGTGCGTTAGCGCGTAACCCACCGAGGTCGGTGCCTGCCAATGGTGGGTTACGCGCTTCGCGCTAACCCACCCTACTGTGGCTTGGTTGCGACCTTGCGGCCCTGTTGCACGGCTGCGCCGGTGTCGCTCAGCGCCGACAGGTCGATGGCCTCGCCCCTGGTCTCCAGGGCCCACAGGCGCTGGGCCTCATGCTGGCCCGGGCGCAGCCGCAAGGGCGGGGTGACGTACTCCTGGTCCATCAGCTCCAGGACCTTGCCGAGGTCGGGATGCACCATGACCGCGAGTGCGGGGTCGTCGACCGACGCGGTGGCCGTCAGAAACGGTGCAATCGGGAACGGGCGGTAGGACAGCTCCTCGGGGTGCTCCTCGTCGTAGGCCGGCGCTGTCACCACCTCCATTTCGGCTTGGCGCTTTGCCGGTGGCGGGCGCTGGGCGAGCTTCGGCGGGCTCAACAGCTTGGGCGCGGGCGGGACGAGCCCGGCCGTGTGGACGGGCGGAGGCTGCTGCTTGCCGCGGCCGGCATGGAACGCTGCCACCTGCTCAGCCAGCTCCTTGTGCCTGGCGTGCGCCTCGCGTACGTCGCCCTTGTCTATGGGCCCGCCGTCGGCGGCAAGGTGCTGGGTCCGCCCGTTCGGAAACAGGAGGGCCAGCTCCGCGCGCGGCAGGCGCGGCCAGGAGCGGGGCCGGTCGATATCGACATGGACGAATGGGATGGCGGAGGTTGGATAGTAGCCGACGCCGCCCTTCTCCTGGACCAGCGCCGAATAGCGCAGCTTCTTCAAGGGCACGTCCGGGAAGTGCACGTCGGCGGCCTTGCCGAGGATGTGCCGGCTCTGGCTGGCCTGACCTCCCACTGTCCGCCGCAGCATGTCGTTGGTGGTGCGCGAGCGATAGCCCGAGATGATGTGGATGGGCTCTTTCGAGCCGAGCTCGCTGTGCATCTCCCACAGCAGGTCGATCAGCCCCGGGTCCATGGTGGTGGTCTCGTCCCGGCGCCAGTCGCGCATGATCCAGTTGATCTTCTCCATTTCGGCAGGGACGAACTTGCCGTCCTTCTTGTAGGCGGCGGTCACAGTCTCCTTGGTGTGGATGTTGTAGAGGGTGAGGGTGCGTGTCGGGCCATCGGCCGCGCCGGCAGCGGCGCTTACGAGGACGGCGAGCGCGAAAACGGCGGCAGCGGCAGCCGATGCCCGGTAGCGCGCCTGCAACGTGCTCGTCCCCCAACTTTGGCCGGCGGCGCGCGCCGTCGATGTGGCAGCGGCCCGGTATCGCGTTTCCCCCTCGAGCCGGCCTGTTGGTCTGCCGGGCACAAGGCCGGCAACGCCATCGGGGAGCCCGAATCGCTGCATTGGACCCGCCCACTGCGGCAATATCGGGGCGGGGCCGATGCGCCGTGACGCCGAGATTCTGCGCTCATCCAAGGGTTTGACGCTTCGCGGGGGCGTGGGCCGAGCTTCCGCGCGCGTCGCCATGCGTCAGGTCGGGCGCGGCGCCAGACCGAACTCGCGCATCTTGCGATAGAGCGTGGAGCGGCCGATGCCGAGGCGCTTGGCGACCTCCGTCATGTGTCCGCGATAGCGCCCCAGCGCCAGGCGGATCATATCGGCCTCCATCGCCTCGAGCGGGCGGATCTCTCCCTGGTCGGTGATGGCCTGGATGCCGAGCACGCCGTTGGCGAGAGCAATCGTCTGGGGCACCGTGCGCTCGGCGCCCAGCATCACGGGCGGCGCCGGCCGGGCCGGCGCGGTGGCCACCGACGCGCCGAATCCGTCCAGCTGCGCGGCGATCTGGGGGAACTCGTGCACCGTCAGCTCGTAGCCATCGCTCAGCACGACCGCGCGGAACATGGTGTTCTCGAGCTGGCGGACATTGCCGGGCCATGGGTACCGGGTGAGCAGATCGAGCGCCTGGGCGCCGATGCTGGTAACGCGGCGCCCCTCCTCGGCGGCGAAGCGGGCCAGGAAATGCCGTGCCAGCTCCGGCACGTCGTCGAGGCGCTCGCGCAGCGGCGGCACCGAGATCGGGAACACGTTGAGACGGTAGTAGAGGTCCTCGCGGAACTTGCCCTCCTTGACGAGCTGGATCATGTCCCGGTTGGTGGCCGAGATGAGGCGGAGGTTCACCCGGATCGGCTTCTTGGCACCGACCGGATCGATCTCGCCGTCGTGCAGCGCGCGCAGGAGCTTGACCTGGGCGTCGAGAGGGAGCTCGCCGATCTCGTCGAGGAACAGAGTGCCCCCGTCGGCCTCCTGGAACTTGCCGATGCGCCTGTCGACGGCTCCCGTGAACGAGCCCCGCTCGTGGCCGAACAGGATGCTCTCCACCAGCTTCTCGGGGATGGCGCCGCAGTTGACGACCACGAACGGCCGCGACCTGCGCTCGCTCTCGCCCTGGATGGCCCGCGCGATCAGCTCCTTGCCGACGCCGCTCTCGCCCTCGATCAGCACGGGGATGTTGGAGGCCGCCGCGCGCCGCCCGAGGGCCACCACCCGCTGCATGGCATCGGCCCGCAGCACCAGGTCGGCGAGGGTGAGCGTGCCTTCTGCCTTGCGCTTGATGCGCGAGATCTCGCCCTGCAGCGCCTCGATCTTGAGCGCGCTCCGGATGGAGATCTCGAGCCGCTCGGACGAGGTCGGCTTGACCAGGAAGTCGACGGCGCCGGCGCGCATGGCGGCCTTGGCCGCATCGAGCGAGCCGTTGGCGGTCTGCACGATGACGGGTGGCCCGCCGGATGCCGGTGCAATCCGCCGCAGCAGGTCCATGCCGTCCATGCCGGGCATGACGAGGTCGAGCAGCACGAGGGCTATCGAGCCCTGGTCGGGCCCGGCGAGGACCTGGAGCGCCTCCGCGCCGCCCTGCACGACCCTGTTGGCGTAGCCGAGCCGCCGCACGATTTCAGCAAGGATACGACGCTGGGCGGGATCGTCGTCGATGATCAGAACGAGCTTGGCCATTGACTGGTGAACTCAACTGAACCCTACTGGACAGGATCGCCCCCGCAAAACGATCCACGACGGCACGGCCACCGGCCAGTGCACGTCCGAGGCAACACTGGACCAATTGGGTAAATGCATTCTTTCGCGGCGGCCGAATACGGCGCGCGCCCTGGCCGGAGCCGTGCGTCCTGGTTACGGCCTTGCTATCGCAGTGCGAGCCGCCAAATAGGGACGCAAGGAGGGGGGCAGAGCCCGCGCCGGTCGCCGGCATTGAAACTGGACGTTGTGCCGCGGGGTCTGACCACCGCCTGGGCGCCAACACTGCCGCTCCGCGCGGGCGGCCGGGAGAGATGAATGGACGGTCAAAGCGATACGACGGCGGCATCGGCTGCGGAGACTGCGGGCGGGGCACCGGCTGCCCTCGGAGACATGCCGGTCTGGGACTTGCGCGATCTCTACCCCGGACCGCAGTCGGAGGCCGTGCAGGTGGACCTCGCCAAGGCCGGCGCGGAGGCGAAGCGCATCAGGGAGCGCTGCGAGGGCCGGCTCGCCGAACTGGCCCGGGACGGCGCACAGCTGGGCGAGGCGATCTCCGCGTACGAGAACCTGCACGAGACACTGGGCAAGCTCGGCGCCTTTGCCGGCCTGCTCTACGCCTCCGATACGTCCAACCCGGCGAACGCCAAGTTCTACGGCGACATCCAGGAGCGGCTCACCGCCATCAGCACGGAGCTCATCTTCTTCGAGCTGGAGCTCAACGAGCTCGACGACGCCCTCCTGGCGCGTGCACTGCAGGCGCCGGCTGCCGCGCGCTACAAGCCCTGGCTCGACGACCTGCGCAAGGAGAAGCCCTATCAACTCGATGAGCGCCTGGAGCGGCTGTTCCACGAGACGGCGCTCACCTCGCGCGGCGCCTGGAACCGCCTGTTCGACGAGACCATGACGGCCCTGCGGTTCGACGTCGAAGGAGAGCCCGCCCCCCTGACCCTCGAGCCGACGCTGAGCCTACTCATGCATCCCGACGCGACGAAGCGGAAGGCTGCCGCGGAGGCACTCGCCCGGACCTTCGAGGAGAACATCCGCCTTTTCACCTTGATCATGAACACGGTGGCCAAGGACAAGGAAATCTCGGATCGCTGGCGCGGCTTCAAGGACGTGGCCGGCAGCCGCCATCTCGCCAACCGCGTCGAGCCGGAGGTCGTGGACGCCCTGGTGAGCGCCGTGCGCGAGGCCTATCCCCGTACCGCGCACCGCTACTACGCGCTCAAGGCGAAATGGCTCGGCATGCCTAAGCTCGCCTACTGGGACCGCAACGCCCCTCTGCCCGACCGTCCCGAGCGGACCGTGTCCTGGGCGGAGGCGCAGGCCACCGTGCTCGACGCCTATGGCAGCTTCGCCCCGCGCATGGCCGGTATCGCCAAGCAGTTCTTCGACCGCAGCTGGATCGACGCGCCGGTGCGCGACGGTAAGGCGCCCGGGGCGTTCGCGCATCCCACGGTGCCGTCGGTCCACCCCTACATCCTGCTCAACTACCAGGGCAAGCCGCGCGACGTGATGACGCTCGCCCATGAGCTGGGGCATGGGGTGCACCAGACGCTGGCGGCGCCGCTCGGGCCCCTGCTGTCGCAAACGCCGCTGACGCTGGCCGAGACCGCCTCGGTGTTCGGCGAGATGCTGACGTTCAGGGCGCTCCTCGCCTCGGCCACGGACGCGACGGAGAAGAAGGCCCTGCTGGCGCAGAAGGTGGAGGACATGATCAACACGGTCGTGCGCCAAATCGCCTTCTACACCTTCGAGCGGCGCGTGCACGAGGCGCGCCGGGCGGGCGAGCTCACAGCCGACGACATCGCCCGCATCTGGATGGAGGTACAGAGCGAGAGCCTGGGGCCGGCGATCAAGCTGGGCGAGAGCTACAAGACCTATTGGAGCTACGTGCCGCATTTCATCCGCTCGCCGTTCTACGTCTACGCTTACGCGTTCGGCGACTGCCTGGTGAACTCGCTTTACGGCCTCTATGAGGACGCGCATCCAGGCTTCGTGGCGAAGTACTTCGCCATGCTGGAGGCCGGCGGCTCCAAGCATCACTCGGAGCTGTTGCAGCCGTTCGGGCTCGACGCCACGCAGCGTGCCTTCTGGCAGAAGGGCCTCGGCGTGATCGAGAGCATGATCGGCGAGCTGGAGGCGCTGGGCTGACATGGGGGACATGGGGGGACGTGGAGGGGACGGGGACCCAGGGGCTGTGCCGTCGGGACGCCGCTTCGCGCGCGGCGCGCGGCTGGTGGTGGCGAGCCACAATCCCGGCAAGGTGCGCGAGATCCTGGAGCTGGTGGCTCCGCACGGGCTCGAGGTCGTGGGCGCGGCCGAGCTGGGGCTGCCCGAGCCCGAGGAGACCGGCTCGACCTTCGCCGAGAACGCCGCCATCAAGGCGCTCGCGGCTGCCGCCGCAGCGGGGCTGCCGGCGCTCAGCGACGACTCCGGGCTCGAGGTGGAGCGTCTTGGCGGCCAGCCGGGCATCTACGCCGCACGCTGGGCCGGGCCGGGCCGGGACTTCGGGGCGGCCATGGCGCGGGTCAACCGCGAGCTCGACAGCAAGGGTTGCGCCGCTCCGAGCCAGCGCAGGGCCAACTTTACCTGCGCGCTCTGCCTCGCCTGGCCCGGCGGCGCGCAGGAGGTGTTCGAGGGCAGGGTTTACGGCCACCTCGTCTGGCCGCCCCGCGGGACGCTCGGTTTCGGCTATGATCCGATGTTCGTTGCCGACGGCGAGACCCTCACCTTCGGCGAGATGGAGCCTCTCAGGAAGCATGCGATCAGCCACCGCGCCCGCGCCTTCGCCCACTTCGCCGCCGCGTGCCTCGGCCCGGCGCAAGCATGATGCCGGCGGCGCCGGCTTCGGCGTCTACGTGCACTGGCCGTTCTGCGCCTCGAAGTGCCCCTACTGCGACTTCAACAGCCACGTACGGGCCGGCGGCGTCGACGAGGCGCGCTTCCGCGCGGCTTTCCTGACGGAGCTGGAGCATTGGGCCCGGCTCGCGCCCGGCCGCAGGGTGGCGAGCATCTTCTTCGGCGGCGGCACGCCGTCGCTGATGAGCCCGGCCACTACAGGCGCCATCCTGGATGCCGTCGCCCGGCTGTGGATGGTGGAGCCGGACGCGGAGATCACGCTGGAGGCCAATCCCTCCAGCGTCGAGGCGGGGCGGTTTTGCGGCTATCGCGCGGCCGGCGTGAACCGGGTCTCTCTGGGGGTGCAGTCGCTCCACGACGGGGTCTTGCGTACGCTGGGGCGCCTGCACACGGCGGCGGAGGCGAAGGCCGCCATCGAGGTGGCGCGTGGCACTTTCGGTCGGTTCTCCTTCGATCTCATCTATGCGCGGCCGAAGCAGACCCTGGAAGCCTGGCGCGCCGAGCTCGAAGAGGCGCTGGCACTCGCCGGCCGGCACCTGTCGCTCTACCAGCTCACCATCGAGGAGGGCACGCCGTTCGCAGAGTTGCATGCGCGCGGCAAGCTCGAGGTGCCCGATCAGGAGCGGGCGCACGCCTTCTACCAGCTCACGCAGGAGCTGACCGAGGCGGCGGGGCTGCCGGCCTACGAGATCTCCAACCATGCCGCGCCGGGCGAGGAGTGCCGGCACAACCTGCTCTACTGGCGCTACGGCGAGTATGCGGGGTTGGGGCCGGGGGCGCACGGCCGCATCGTCGCCGCCGGGGCGCGGCAGGCGACGGCGGCGGAGCGCAATCCGGAGCGCTGGGCGGCGCTGGTGGAGAGCCGCGGCCATGGGCTCGCGGAGACTGTGGCGCTGGGCCCGACCGAGGAGGCCGACGAGGCGCTGCTGATGGGGCTGCGTCTCACGGAGGGGATCGACCTCGACCGGTTTGCAGCGCTGACGGGCTTCGCCCCTGGCAAGGTCGCCGTGGCGGAGCTTGCCGGTCTCGGCCTTGTCGAGCGGCGCGGGGAGGCACGCGTGTGCGCGACGGCGGCCGGCCGCATCGTGCTGGACCGGGTTGTCCTGCAGCTGGCCTCCGCGTTGGAGCCCGCGTGACCCCACTAGTCTCAGGCGGGAACCAGCTTGATGCACAGCTTGTGCCCGGTCGCCCTGGCGTAGCGCTGCAAGGTACGCGTGGAGGGGATGCGGCCGGCGCCTTCGAGCCGGGCGACGGCGGGCTGGGTGCTTTGCATGCGCTCGGCAAGCTCGGCCTGAGTCAAGCCGGCTTTCATGCGGGCCCGGATCAGTTCAGCGACGAGCGCGAACTCGTCGGCCAGCTCGGCTTGAGCCTTCTGGAATTCGGGCTCCCGACGCCACTTGGCGTAGAGTTTCTCGTGCGGGATGGTTCGCGCCCTGCGGACCTTCTTCTTGCTAGTCTTGCTCATGACATTTCCTTGGCTCGTGCAAGCGCCAACTCGATTTCCTTGCGCGGGGTCTTTTGGGTCTTCTTCGTGAAGATGCGCACGACGAAGATGCGTTGTCCATGCCTGACCACGTAGAGGGCACGAGCGATGCCATCCTTGCCTTGGAGCCGGAATTCCCAAATCGGGCCCTGGAGATGGCGCGCATACTTGCCCGGCAGACGTTCGAGGCCAAATGATGCAATCAACCCCACGATGTTGTCGAGCCGGGCGCGTATTTCGGTCGGTTGAATCGCCAGCTCGCCAGCGGCTGCTCGGTGGTAGACGACGGTCCAAGACATCCGCGTTGAGTCCCCTTCTATTGCATTCCGGGTATTATGTCAAAGTGGGTATGGTTGTTGACGTTTTGCGAGTCCCTCAATGAAAATCGCGGCTCTTGGGCTTCCAGGGCGGGCGCCAGGAGCCGCCGCCCTCGCGGTGGTCCTTGGCGGGCTTCGGCAGGGTGGCGGTGCCGTCGCCGAGGCGGCGCAGCTCGGCGGTCAGGTCGATCAGCTCCTCGGCGACGACGTGGATGACGAGGCCCTCGCGCTGGATCTTGCCGCGCACGGCCAGGAACTGCGCCGTCATCAGCACGCGGCGGTTCCTCTCGAACACCTTGGGCCAGACCACGACGTTGACGATGCCGGTCTCGTCCTCCAGCGTGAGGAAGATCACGCCCTTGGCAGTGCCGGGGCGCTGGCGCACCAGCACGAGGCCTGCCACCGTCACACGCCGGCCGGCGCGGCGCGCGCCCCAGTGCTCGGCGCTGGTGACGATGCGGCGGGCGCTCAGCTCCTCGCGGAAGAAGGCGACGGGGTGCGCCTTCAGCGAAAGGCCGAGGGCGGCGTAGTCGGCCACCACGTGCTCGCCGAGGCTCGCGGGCGGCAGGGCGACGGGGCGCTCGTCGAACAGGTCGGCGCTGCCGAGTAGCCGGTTCCTTGGCCAAGCGAGGATCGGCGAGGCGGCGGCAGTGGCACGCCTGGCGCCGGCCTGCAGGGCGCCGCCGTCGAGGCCCTTCACCGCCCACAGCGCGGCGCGCCGGTCGAGGCCGGAGGAGCGGAAGGCGTCGGCATCGGCGAGGCGCTCCAGCACGCTCACCGGTGCGCCGCTTCTCAGCCACACCGCGCCGACGCTGGCGTAGCCGGCCCCGCGCGCGGCGACGATCTGCCGGGACGGCGCCTCGGCGAGACCGTCGACGAGGCGCAGCCCGAGGCGGACGGCGCACCCTTCACGCTTGCGCCGACGGGGTTCCCCTCCCCCTTGCGGGGAGGGGCTAGGAGTGGGGGGACCCCCGCCCTCTGAGGTTTGTGGTTCCCCCCCACCCTGTCTCTCCCCCGCAAGGGGGGAGGGGACGCCTGACGCAGACGTTGGAGTGTGCCGCTGCCCCTCACCCCAGCCCTCTCCCCGCAAGCGGGGAGAGGGAGCCCCGCCCGCTTCCAACGTGCAGTCCCACTCGCTGGCGTTGATGTCTGGGTGGAGCACGGTGACGCCGTGCTCGCGGGCGTCGCGGACGAGCTGGGCTGGGGCGTAGAAGCCCATGGGCTGGCTGTTGAGGAGGGCGGCGCAGAACGCCTCGGGGTAGTAGCGCTTGAGCCAGGAGGAGACGTAGACGAGCAAGGCGAAGCTCGCCGCGTGGCTCTCGGGGAAGCCGTACTCGCCGAAGCCCTCGATCTGGCCGAAGCAGCGCTCGGCGAACTCGCAGGCGTAGCCGTTGGCTATCATGCCGTCGATGAACTTGGCGCGGAACAGATGGATGGTGCCGGTGTGGCGGAAGGTGGCCATGGCACGGCGCAGCTTGTCGGCCTCGTCGGGCGTGAAGCCGGCCGCCACGATGGCGATCTGCATCGCCTGCTCCTGGAACAGCGGCACGCCCAGCGTCTTGTGCAGCACCTTGCGCAAGGCCTCGGAGGGGTACTCGACCGGCTCGAGGCCGCTGCGCCGGCGCAGGTAGGGATGCACCATATCGCCCTGGATCGGGCCGGGACGCACGATCGCCACCTCGATGACGAGGTCGTAGAAGCAGACCGGCTTCAGGCGCGGCAGCATCGACATCTGCGCGCGCGATTCGACCTGGAACACGCCCACCGAGTCGGCCTTGCTCAGCATCTCGTAGACGCCGGCGTCCTCGGGCGGGACGGTGGCGAGCGTGAGGGTGCGGCCGTAGTGGCGCTCGATGAGGTCGAAGCTCTTGCGGATGGCGGTGAGCATGCCGAGCGCGAGAACGTCGACCTTGAGCATGCCGAGCGCATCGATGTCGTCCTTGTCCCATTCCAGAAAGGTGCGGTCCGGCATGGCACCGTTGTGGATCGGCACGGTCTCGTCGAGGCGCTTGCGGGTGAGCACGAAGCCGCCCACGTGCTGGGAAAGATGGCGCGGGAAGCCCATCAGCTGGCGGGCGAGGCCCAAGGCCTGGCGGATGGCAGGATTGGCGGGGTCGAGGCCAGCCTCGCGCACACGCTTCTCGGCGAAGTCGTCATCGCCGCTGCCCCAGACGAGGCCCGCCAGCGCCGCCGTAACGTCCTCCTTCAGTCCCAGGGCCTTGCCGACCTCGCGGACCGCCATGCGAGAGCGGTAGTGGATGACGGTGGAGCAGATGGCGGCGCGGTCGCGGCCGTAGCGGGAATAGAGATACTGGATCACCTCCTCGCGCCGCTCATGCTCGAAGTCGACGTCGATGTCGGGCGGCTCACCGCGGTCGGCGGAGATGAAGCGCTCGAACAGGAGGTCGATGCAGGTGGGATCGACCGAGGTGATGCCGAGGCAGTAGCACACCACGCTGTTGGCGGCCGAGCCGCGGCCCTGGCAGAGAATCGGGGGCTGCGCCTGCTCGCGGGCGAAGCGCACGATGTCGTAGACGGTGAGGAAGTAGCGGGCGTAGTCGAGCCCGGCGATCAGCGCCAGCTCCTTCTCCAGGAGGGCGCTCACGTTGCCGGGGATGCCGCCGGGGAAGCGCGCTCGAGCCTGGGCCCACGTCAGGTCCTCCAGATGTGCCTGCGGGGTCTTGCCGGCGGGCACCGGCTCCTCGGGATACTCGTAGCGCAGCTCGTCGAGCGAGAAGCGGATGCGGCCGGCGATCTCCAGCGTGCGCGTCACGGCCTCGGGGTGGCTGGCGAACAGGCGCGCCATCTCGGTGCCGGACTTCAGGTGGCGCTCGCCATTGGCCTCGAGGCGATAGCCGGCGTCGGCAATGGTGCACTTCTCGCGGATGCAGGCGAGCACGTCGGCGAGCGGCCGGCGATCGGGGCTGTGGTAGAGCGCGTTGGTGGTGGCGACGAGCGGTGTACGCGTGCGCGCGGCCAGCTCGGCGAGCGCGCCGAGGCGCCGGCGTTCGTCGCCGCGGTAGGTGCAGGCGGCAGCGAGGTAGACCCGGCCGCGCGCGGCGGCGCCGAGCGCGCCCAGGCGCTCGACGAAGGCCGGCGTAAGGTCGCGCGGGGGGATGGCGATGAAAATCTGCCCCTCGGCTGCGGCCAGCATCTCCTCGAAGGAGAAGTGGCACTCGCCCTTGACGGCGCGGCGGTTGCCGTCGGTCAGCAGGCGGCAGAGCCGGCCGTAGGCGGCGCGGCCGGTCGGATAGCAGACCGCCTCGAAGGTCTCCGTCGTGACGAGGCGTGCACCTATGATGAGGCGGATCTTGTGCTCCCTGGCGGCGGTGAAGGCGCGCACCACGCCGGCCAGCGTATTGCGGTCGGCGATGCCGACGGCGGCGAGCTTTAGTTCTGCGGCCTGCCCGATCATCTCGTGCGCGTGCGAGGCCCCGCGCAGGAAGGAGAAGTTGGTGGCGGCGACGAGCTCGGCGAAGGCGGTCATGATGCCCTCCACGAGCGTCGGCTGGATCCCCTCTCCCCGCTTGCGGGGAGAGGGTTAGGGTGAGGGGCAGCAACAAAAGCCGAGCTCGGGGTGGACCGGCCCTGTCCAATCGAGGTTGGAGTGCGTCGCTGCCCCTCACCCCATCCCTCTCCCCGCCCTGATGGAGCATGTGGCGAGGTTGGCGTTGGGCGGGGAGAGGGAGGCGCGTGGGGAGAGGGGGTCATGCGAATACCCCGTGGATGAACCAGGGTGGGGGGGCCTCGGCGCTGCCGTAGCGGCCGGCGCGGTAGAGCCAGAAACGGCGGCCTTCCAGGTCCTCCACCATGTAGTAGTCGCGCTCGGTATCGCCGCGGATGCGGTGCCACCATTCCGGGGCGATGCGCTCGGGGCCCTCGGCGTGGGCTACCTGGTGGCGTACGCCGCGCCAGCGGAACTGCCGTGGCGGCCCCTCCGGGATGAGGGCCACGACCTCGGCGGGCTCGGGGCGCGGCAGGAGGAGGAGGGGGCGTGTTGTGTCGGCTATCCATCGCCCCAAACGTCGACCGGATTCCCTCTCCCCGCTTGCGGGGAGAGGGCTAGGGTGAGGGGCAGCAACAGACGCCGACGTCGGAGTGACTCGACCCTTACCCTGGCCCTGTCCAAACTGCGTTGAAGATTGCCACTGCCCCTCACCCCGGCCCTCACCCCGCAAGCGGGGAGAGGGAGGACCAGCGCGGACGGCGCGCTCGGGGATATGGCTCGGGTGGGGGTGGAGCCGGCGCACGGCGCGGGGGCCCAGACGCTGCTGCAGGCGGTCCACGAGCTGGGCCAGGGCCTCGGGCTGGTCATGCCGGAGGCATGCTTTCAGCATGACCGCCTCGTCCATGCTCAGGCGAGCCTGATGGTCCTCCAGAGGCTCGGCGACGGGGACGTGGAGGGCGGCAGCCTCGAAGCCGAGCGCGGCATCGAGGGCGTCGGCGGCGGCCGTGCGCTCCAGGCGCAGGGCGATGAGGCGCGCGATATGCCGGGCATCGCGGCTGGGAGCGGCGAGGCCGATCTCGACCGAGTGCACGCAACCATCCAGGTGGAAGAGCAGCAGGCGCAGGCTGCGTGCTCCGGCGCCATCCCGCTCCAGATCGGCGACGAGCGGCTGCAGGAGCCGGGTGGCAGCCTCGAGGATATGCTCCTGGCTGACGATCGGCTCGGCGAAGGTGGCCTGAGCGCCGTAGACGGGCGGCGGCACGGCGGGGACGATGGGCTCGGGCGCGTGGCCCAGCGCCTGGTCGAGGCGCAGGAGGAGGGCCTCGAAGCGGGCGGCAAGCGGCGCGCGCGGCGCATCGATGAGCGCGCCGATGCGGCGGAAGCCCAGCCGGCCGAGCAGGGACAGCGTCGCCTCCGGCAGCCGCAGCGCCGCGAGCGGAAGGGTGGCCAGGGCCATTGCCTCTTCGCCCGAGGGGACGATGGCATGCCCGGTGCCGCCATCGCCGCCATCGCTGCCATGGCGGCCATGACGGGCCATGGCCCAGGCGGTGCCGGCGGTGTCGGCGACAGCGAGGCGGGGGGCGAGGCCGAAGGCGGTAAGGCGGCGGCCGAGATCGGCGAGCAGGGCCGCCTCGCCGCCGAAGAGATGGGCGGCGCCGGCGATGTCGATGAAGAGGCCGTCGGCGCCGTTCGCCGCATCCCACGGGGACACGACAGGCGAGTAGCGCAGGGCCCACAGGGCGAGCCGGCGCAGGGCCTCGGCATCGGCGGCCGGGTCCGCTTCGCGCGTTTGCAGGTCGAGCACCTTGGAGCGGGCGTTGGAGACGAGGTCGCCCACGCAAAGGCCGCCCTGCCTGGCGGCGCGGTTGAGCGTGGCGATGCGCGGGCCCCCGGTGCCGGGGGCGACGAGAGCGAGAGGGCGATTGGGGTCGATCGGTTCGGATCGATCAGCCGGCGCGGCGGAAGCCTGCGCTCTCAAGAGGCGGGCGATCGGCCAGCCCCTCAACCACACGGAAACGATGCGCGACATGGTTCCACTCGATCAGCCAATCTCCGGGGCGGCCGTTGCGGCAGCGCTCCAGGGCCACCTGCCAGCGCCAATGGTCGAGCGTGCCGAAGCGGTCGCGGGCAGCGGGCGCTGAGGCGATGCGCCAGCGGGTGGCGGCGGCGTTCGCTGCCGCGACCACTCCGGCGGTCTTTCCCGCTTTGGCCCCGCTCAGGACGACGAGCGGCGTGCGCCGCGGGGCGGCCGCCAGGTTGAGCCGGCGGCTCGAGGTGAGGTCGAGACCGCCAGCGATGGCGCCGGCCACGGTTGCCGCGGCACCGGAGCGCAGCGCCTCCTCCAGTGCCCACAGCGCGTCCCTGTCGGACCCGGTCTCGATGAGAAGCAGCCGGCCGACATCGAGGCCCAGCTGGGCGAGGCCGTGGCCGTAGGGGGCGCCGTGCTCGGCCAGCGCGCGCCGGGTGGCGACGAACAGGGCGGGGCCCGCACGTGCCTCCAGGCCCAGAGCCGTCAGGGTGAACAGGAAGCCGAAGGCCGCGGGCCGGTCGGGGTGGGCGGCCACCAGCTCGTTGAGGGCCCCCGAGGCGAGGGGCACCGGCAGCCCCCAATCGGGCCCGCTGCGGCCCTGGCGAGGCCCGGAACGCGCAGGATCGCCTTCGACCTTGCCGAGGGCCGGGGCAGCCTGCAGCCTCTCTATGGCCGTCCTGAGGGCCGCCAGGCGCTGATGGAGGGCAGTGTCGGGCGACGCAGGGTCAGGTGCCGTGATGGTGTCAGCCCCGGCCTGCGCCGGGGCGGAGGGTCTGACACCTGTCATGTCGGTGATGCAATGCATACGTATCCGGATGCCCGAGGAGAGGTGGATGTGAGAAGGTCGAGAATAGAACATAACAGGAACAAGTCAAGGAAAATAAGTCAGAACAAGCCTCTGTTGCCGTCCTGCCGCTTTTCCACCCACATCGGCGCAACAACGGCGCCAAGCTCCTGGACAAACAGCCGCCCGGGGACGAAGACTGCCTCGTTCGGGACTGCCGCCGGGGGGCCGAATGACGATCATGCCACAACTGGTTGCTGCGCCAATGCAGGCGGCGGTCGAGGCCGGCACGCCCGAGCTCGTCGTTGTCGTGCCCACCTTCAACGAGCGCGACAACATCGCGCCGCTGCTGGAGAAGCTGGACAAGGCGCTCGACGGCATCCGGTGGGAGGCGGTGTTCGTCGACGACGATTCGACCGACGGCACCCCATCGGCGCTCGAGCAGGCCTGCCGCAGCGACCGCAGGGTGCGCAGCGTGCGCCGGCTCGGCCGGCGCGGGCTCGCCTCCGCCGTGGTCGAGGGTATCCAGTCGAGCTTTGCGCCCGCGATCGCGGTGATGGACGCCGACCTGCAGCACGACGAGCGGCAGCTCGCCGCGATGCTGGAGATCCTGCGCCGGGACGACGCCGACATCGTGGTCGGCTCGCGCTACGCCGCGCAAGGCGGGGTCGGCGACTGGGACACGCGGCGCCACCGCATCAGCCTGGCGGCGACCCGGCTCTCGCGCCTCGTCTTGAAGGGGCGCGAGCTGACCGATCCGATGAGCGGCTTCTTCATGCTGAAGCGCGCCACCTTCGACGCCGCCGTACGCCGGCTGTCCCAGGAGGGCTACAAGATCCTGCTCGACATCGTCGCCTCCTCACCCGGCGCGCCGCGCATCAAGGAGGTGCCCTACGTGTTCGGCGCGCGCCGGCACGGGCAGAGCAAGCTCGACAGCCTGGTGGTGCTCGACTACCTGACGCTGCTGCTCGACAAGCTGATCGGCCGCTGGGTGCCCGTGCGCTTCCTGATGTTCACGGCGGTCGGCTCGGTCGGCGTGGTGCTGCACATGGCGGTGCTGGCCGCGGCGCTGCGGCTCGGCGCCGATTTCCTCTATGCCCAGGCCGCGGCGACCGC
>Ga0075421_100000789_pt1 | contig 34757 bp, 38 predicted proteins | sample SoiMetdeltSBSDD5_FD_75292 | JGI IMG/M metagenome (GOLD analysis project Ga0075421, IMG submission 75292) | Bulk soil microbial communities from a Populus tree surrounding site in Tennessee, USA - Soil MetaG P. deltoides SBSDD5 | ecosystem: Environmental > Terrestrial > Soil > Tree plantation... | reverse complement strand
GGGTGCCGAAGACGCTCCTGTTCTGGGGCGGGCCCAGCGTTGCGTCGCCGCGCGCGTTCTATTTCCTGGTTGCCGGATGCGTGGTCATCTCGTTCGTGCTCTGTCGCGCGGTCGTGCGCTCGCCGTTCGGCCGCGCGCTGCAGGCGATTCGCGAGAACGAACGGCGGTTCACCAGCCTCGGGCGCGACCCGCGGCCGTTCAAGCTCGTCGTGTTCGTGATCGCCGCGGTGTTCGCGGGCCTGGCGGGCGCGCTGTTCGCGCCGTTCCGCGGCTTCGCCTCGCCGGAGGTGATGTTCTGGGTCTTTTCCGGTCAGGGACTCATGATGGTCATCATGGGCGGCATCGGCACGCTCGTCGGCCCGATCCTGGGCGCGATGCTGTTCATCCTCATCCAGGAGGTGCTCTCGAGCTACACGGAGCACTGGATGATCTTCACGGGCGTCGTCTTCATCCTGATCGTGATCTTCCTGCCGGGCGGGCTGGTGGGCACGGCTCGGCGGCTCGGCGCGCGGGCGTGACGCCGGGGGCGGCGGCGCCGCTGTTGGAGACGCGGGGCCTCGGGCGCGCGTTCGGCGCGCTGCAGGCCGTCGCCGGCGTCAACCTCGCCGTGCAGCCGATGGAGCTGCGCGCGGTCATCGGTCCGAACGGCGCCGGCAAGACCACGCTGTTCCACCTGATCTCGGGGCTGCTGGCGCCGACGTCCGGGCGCGTGATCTTCCGTGGCGATGACGTGACCGCGCTCGCCGCGCCGGCGCGCTGTCGCCGCGGGATCTCGCGCACGTTTCAGATCACCAGCATCTTCCCCGAGCTGCCCGTGCTGGAGAACGTGCGCGTCGCCGTGCAGCTCAAGGGCGGCGACAACTTTCGCGTGCTCGGCGGCCGGGACGTGATCGGCGGCACCGAGCAGCGCGCCCGCGACGCGCTGCGCCTGCTCGGCCTCGCCGATCGCGCCGATGAGATGGCGTCGACGCTGCCGCACGGCGATCAGCGGCTGCTCGAGATCGCGATGGCCGTGGCACAGGAGCCGGCGCTGCTGCTGCTCGACGAGCCCACGCAGGGCCTGTCGCCCGAAGACACCGCGGCCACCGTCGGCGTCATTCGTCAGGTCGCCCGCGAGCGCAAGCTGACGATCATCCTGGTCGAGCATGACATGGACGTGGTGTTCGATCTCGCCGATCGCATCAGCGTGCTGCACTTCGGCCAGCTCATTGCGGAGGGAACGGCCGCGGAGATCCGCGCGAACGCCGAGGTGCAGAAGGCCTACCTGGGAGGGCACGAGTAGCGTGCTGCTCACCCTCGAGACGCTGAACACGTTTTACGGCAAGAGCCATGTGCTGCGCGACGTGTCGTTCGCGGTGCCGCCGGGCCAGATCACGGTGCTGCTCGGACGCAACGGGGCGGGGAAGACCACGACGCTGCGGTCCATCATGGGGCTCACGCCGCCGCGCGCAGGCGCGGTGCGCTTCAAGGAGCGCGAGATCACCGGGCTCCCGCCGCACCGCGTATTCCGGCTCGGCGTCGGCTACGTGCCCGAGGGGCGGCAGATTTTTCCGCACCTGGACGTCGGCGAGAACCTGCGTCTGGCCGCGCGCCCCGCCGGCGATCGCACTCGCTGGACGCTGGATCGCATCTTCGAGTACTTCCCGGTGCTGCGTGAGCGCTGGCGGCAGCTCGGCCGCAGCCTCTCGGGCGGCGAGCAGCAGATGCTGGCCATCGCGCGCGCGCTCGCCGGTAATCCCGATCTCGTGATGCTCGACGAGCCCTCGCAGGGCCTGGCCCCGCGCCTCGTGCGCGAGCTGGAGACGCTGATGGTGCGGCTCAAGGGCGAGGGCGTGACGATCCTGCTCGTCGAGCAGAACGCGCGCATGGCGCTGGCGGTCAGCGATCAGGTTCTCGTGCTCAGCAAGGGCACGGTGGTCTTCGGCGGGCCGACGGCGGAGTTTCACCGGCGCGAGGCGGAGCTGAAGGGGCGCTACCTGTCGGTGTAGCAATGCTCGATGAGTTCACGCCGGCCGAGATCAATACGGGCGCGACGACGATTTTCGTCCGCTCCGCCGGCTCCGGTCCGGCGCTGCTGCTGCTGCACGGCTTCCCCCAGACGCACCTCATGTGGCGCGATGTTGCGCCGCTGCTGACGCGTCACTTCACCGTGGTCTGCGCCGATCTTCGCGGCTATGGACAGAGCGGCTGCCCGCCGTCCACGCGTGACCACGCGCCCTACGCCAAGCGTGCGATGGCGCAGGACATGGTCAGCGTGATGGAGCGGCTGGGGTTCGCGCGCTTCTCCGTCGCGGGACACGACCGCGGCGGCCGCGTCGCCTATCGCCTGGCGCTCGACCATCCCAAGCGTGTCGAGCGTCTGGCCGTCCTCGACGTCCTTCCGACAGACGCGGTGTGGGCGCGTGCCGATGCGAGGTTCGCGCTCGGCTTCTGGCCCTGGTCGCTGCTGGCGCAGCCGGAGCCGCTTCCCGAGCGAATTCTGATCGCGGCCGCCGAGGCCATCGTCGACCATGCGCTCAGTCAATGGGGCTCGCGTCCCGGTGCGATCCCGCCCGAGGTCCGCGCGGCCTACGTCGACGCCTTGACGGATCCGACCCACGCGCACGCGATCTGCGAGGAGTATCGCGCGGCCGCGACCCTCGACCGCGAGCACGATCAGGCCGACCGTGTGGCCGGGCGTCGCATCACATCTCCGGTGCTGGCGCTGTGGAGCGCCGCCGGCGCGCTCGACACCTGGTACCGCGCGGAATCGGGACCGCTCGCGCTCTGGCAAGCCTGGGGCGATGACGTGCGCGGCCACGCGGTCGACGCCGGCCATTTCTTTCCGGAGGAACGACCCGAACAAACCGCCGAGGCGCTGGGCCGCTTCTTCGAGGGTGAGCGCAGCTAGCGATTCGCTACGCGTCCAGGCTTCCGCGTCTCACGATCGTCCGCCGCAGCGTGCCCTCGCCGATCAGGTCGCGGCCGTTCCGCGCCTCGACGCGAAACAGCAGCTTGCGGCCATCGACCTCGAGCAGCTCGGCCGCAACGGTGAACGACTCACCGACCGGTGTCGGACGCCGATGGCGCACGCAAATCTCGTAGCCCACGGTCGTGTGGTCGTCGGGCAGGAACGGCTGCGTGGAATCCTGAGCGGCCCGTTCCATCTCGAGGATCATCCACGCGGCCATGAGCACGCCCGATCCGCCGGCGTGAGTCGTGGCCATCGCGGGAGTCACGACCTCACGGCGCTCGCCGCGAAGGCCGGGAACGATGCCGCGGAACTGTGCGACGCTCACCCGCGCTCGAGGCGCACGAAATTCTGGTTGTACGCGGTGCCCGTGCCCGCCGTATAGCGCGGCTCGATCAGCACGTTCAACCCGCGATCGTGCTTGGCCCACTCGCCTTTGGGCACGAAGACGCTGTCGGCGCGCACGGTGTCGTCGCATTCGAGCTTCACGCGCAGCGTCCCGCGGGGCGACACGAGTCGCGCGACGTCACCGTGGTCGAGGCCCTGGCCGTGCGCGACCCGCGGATGCACGCGCGCGACCAGCGGAACGCCCCGCTGGCGTTCCTCGGGGATCTGCGAGTTGATCGCGCGATCCGACGCCAGCGCGATGAGATGGAGTGGGAATTCCGCGCGCGGAAGCACGGGATCGTCGTCGAACACAGCCGGGAACACGAAGCGGCCGGTCGGGGTCTTGAACTTGCCGTCTGCCCACGGCACGCGCGGTGTGCCCTGCGGCCAGAGCCGCCCGCCCGCCGCCGTCAACGAGGCGTGTGAGACGCCTGGGAACGTCGACGTGAGCCGATCGATCCAGGACGCGGGACTGCCCGCCATGTCGGGCCCGAAGCCGAGTCGCTCGGCGAGCGCTTGCAGAATCGCCAGATCGCTGCGCGCCTCGCCCTGCGGCGTGACGACCGGTCGCATGAGCTGCATCCAGAGGTGCCCATAGCTCGGCAGGAAGTCCTCTTCCTCGAGCATCGTCGTCGATGGCAGGAAAACGTCGCAGCATTCCGCGGTATCGGTGAGGAACTGGTCGACACACACGCGGAAGTCCAGCTTCGCCAGCTCGCGCCGCGTACCGAGCGTGTCGGGCATCTGGTTGACGAGGTTCGTGCCCATGAACATCGCCGTCGTGATCGGCGGATCGGTCGTCGTCCGCAGCGCCTCCGCGAGCTTGGTGACGGGCACGGTGCGCACCGGTGCCGTGCGGCGCTCCAGCGCCACGGGCTTGTGCATGATGGCCCATGGCCAGTTGCCGAAATTCACGCCGCCGCCGGGCGCGCCGACGTTGCCCGTGAGAATGCCGAGCGCCGCGATGAGCCGATACGTCTGCGCTCCGCGCGTGTATTGCTGCAGTCCGATCCCTTGCAGGATCGTCGCCGGGCGCGTGTTCGCGTAGTCCAGCGCGAGCGCTTCGATCACGTCGAGCGGCAGATCCGTCCGCCGCACCACCTCGTCCATCGACATCGCGGTCACGAGCGCCAGGTAGTCGTCGAAGTGGTCGCTGATGGCGGCCACGCGCGCGCGGTCCACATCGCCTCTGGCGAGAATGACTTTGGCCATGCCGATCGCGAGGTGGCCGTCGCTCCCCGGCCGTGGCCGCACGTGACCGTCACAGTAGCGGACCGTCTTCGTGACCGCGGGGTCGATCACGATGGCGCGCGCACCGCGCGCCCGCGCCGCCTTCAGCACGGGCATCATGTGGATGTTCGTAACCGCAGGATTGCGCCCCCAGATCAGAAACAGCCGGGCGTGCTCGGCAAGGTCGAGCGGGTCGTGGATCTCGCACGCGCCGAAGGATTGGGTCGTGCCGTAGTCGGCCTCGCCGCCGCAGAAGCGTCCGACCGCCTGCGTGACGCCGCCATACAGATTGAAGAATCGTTCGCCCATGATCTTGAGTCCGGCGAACGAGCCGTTGCCCTTGTGGTAGAGCACGGACAGTGTGCCGTGCCGGGCCTTCGCGCGCGTGAGTTTCTCGGCGATCAGGTCGAGCGCGTCGTCCCACGCGAGCCGCTGCCAGCGGCCGCCGACCTTCCGCAGGGGATGAAGCTGCCGATCGGGATGGTAGAAGCGATCGTGCAGATAGTGGTTGACCTTGTTGCACAGCGCGCCGCGCGTAATCGGATGCTCGGGATCGCCGCCGATGCGCACGATGCGGCCGTCGGCAACCTCGGCCACGATGCCGCACGCGTCGAAGCAATCGAGCGAGCACGCGGTGCGCCGGATCTCCGTCGTCGTCATGGCGGCCATGCTGTCACGGACCTCCTGACCGATCAAGGCATCGGTGCTCAGCCGAGCGTCGCCTCCAACAGCCGCTGCGTGTTGCCACCCATGATCTTGACGACGTCCGGTCGGCCGAAGCCGCGATCGAGCAGGGCGGCGGGGATCGAGGGCCACTCGGCCCAGTCGGTGAAGAGCACCGAGCGCGGGTTGACGCCAGCCATGTCCGTGCCGATCGCGACGTGGTCAATGCCGACGATATCCACCATGCGCTTGATGTGGTCGATGAACGTCGAGAAGCTGCCCGGACGGGTCGAGATCGGCCACGCGCCGAGGACGCCGCCGCCAGCGGCGACCAAACGCGCGTGCTCGCGCGACACGAAGCGCGCAAAGCCCGTGTAGTCCTCGATGTTGGTGTGCGACACGAGCATCGGTTTCGCGGAGGCCTCCACCGCGCCTTTCACGACGGGATACGGAGCGTGGGCGAGATCGATGAGCATGCCGAGCCGGTTCATCTCGCGCACCACATCGCGACCGAACGCCGTAAGGCCGTTGTGGAGGGGCGCTTCGGTCTGGATGTCGCCGAGCTCGTTGACGCGGTAGTGGACGAGCTGAATGGAGCGGACGCCGCGGTCGTACGCGCGCTGCACATTGTCCAAACGTCCCTCGAGGAAGTCGCCGCCCTCCACCGCCATGATCGCGACGCGCTCGCGCGCCGCCGCGGCGGTGGCGAGATCGCCGCCGCGCAGCATGCGACGCATGCCGAGCGTTCGGGCATGACCATCCAGCACGTCGAGCTGACGCGAGCACGAGGCGGACATGACGCCGGGTGCCGGCTCGCGCGCCGCGTAGGGCGCCCCGCTGGGGCGGGTCCCCAACGCCGGGCCGTCGCCGACGGCCGCGAGAAACGCGCCGCCGAGCTTCCCCGCCTGGATCGCACGCGCGTGCTCGTCGATCGTCGTGCGCGAGTACGTCTGAAACAGCGCCGGATGCGTATGGACGTCGATCGAGACGACATCGTCCAGGAGCGTACGACCGGCCGCCTGGTTGGTCGCCGAGGCGGTCGTCATGCAGCCGGCGGCGACGAGTGGCAGCGCGAGCGCGCCCTTGACGAAATCTCGGCGGCTCGCGGCTCGCCCTAGCGCACGCCACCAGTCAAAGCAGCTCGGGGCACACATGCCGCCGTGACGGTACTGCGTTGTACCGCCATGCGCAATGCGGGGCCGGACGGCACGAAACGTGCGAGGGATAATCGTTCGTGGACTTCATCCAGTCGCACCTCGATTTTCTCGTCCGCCATCTCCTGTCCGTCGTCTTCGTCGCCTTCCTCGTCGAAGCGGCCGGCGTGCCGTTTCCGAGCCGACTCCTGCTTCTGGTCGCGGCCACGCTGGCGGAGCGGCAGCAGCTGGTGGGGCTGGTGGCCGTCAGCACGATCGGCTCGCTCATCGGCGATCACGTGCCGTACTTCGCCGGCGCGCTGACCGGCCCCCGGATCCTGGCGTTCTACTGTCGGATCACGCTTGGCTCGGCGGAGTGCGTGGAAAAGACCGTCGGCTATTTCAAGCGATTCGGCGCGGCGGCGATCCTCATGTCACGCTTTTCGGCGAGCGTGCGCCTGTTTGCCTCGGCGCTCTCGGGCTGCGGCCACATCAGCTACGGCAAGTTCATCACCTTCGACTTCGTCGGCACGCTGCTCTACACGGCGTTCTGGGTCAGCGTCGGCTACGTCGTCGGTGAGCGCGCCGCCGAGTTCCTCCATCGTCACGGCGGGGCTCGGCTCCTTCTCCTCGTGGGCCCGCTGGCGCTGGCGGCGCTGGTCGGCTACCGGCTATGGCGGCGTCGCCGCTATGGCCCCGCGAGCGCCGACACCGTGGTTGCTGAGTCTTCGTGCGTGCAGGGCCCCGCGCAGCGGTAGCGCGTCTCACCACCGATCGACCGCGACCACTGCCGCATCGTCCAGCACCGTCCCACGCAGCGCGAAGCGGATCGGCTCCCCGACGCGCACCGCCGCGCGCACGGTGGCCGATTGCGGCTGGAACCGAAAGCTCGTCGTCCGCGCCGGCAGCAGGCCGCGGATCTCCTCGTGCGTCACGGTGAGCAGCTGCGGGTAGACGGCGCGCACCACGCCGCGACCCTCCCACTGCTGCTCGCCCGCGCGGGCGCCGGCGGCGCAGGCCTGACGCTCCCGCTCGAGGCGCTCGACCTGTGCTCGGGCGGCGTCGAGATCGCGATCGAGCGCGGCGGCGCGGCGCCCCCAGCCGGCGTAGCCGAGTCCGAGGCCGATGGCGAACACCAGATTCAGCACGAGCGCGACTTGCCAGACGGGCATCAGCGAGCTCCTTCGCGTTGCATCAGTGCACGTGATCGTCGGGGAAGGGCGGCGGGCTCTTCTCCGCGTTGAGCTTCTCCACCTGGGACTGAATCGCGCCGCCGCCGTCCTCCCAGATCGCACGAATGTAGCCCTGCCGATCGATCAGGAACTCGGCGTGCGGGCCGGCGGCGAGCATTCGGTACGTCGCGACGATGTCGGCCGCGCCGTCCGTGACGACGGGAAACAGCACTGGCGGCGTGGCGCCGAGCTCCGCAATGGCCTCGCGCGGGGCGTGCGCGGGGACGGCGATGAGCTCGACGCCCGTGACCCAGAGGACCTCGTACATGCGCGCCAGCTCGGTGAGGCGCGCGCGCGAGGCGGGCAGCGTGTAGACGACGAGCAGCACCATGCGCCGGCCGCGATAGTCGCGCAGCGCCGTCGGGGCGAGCGGGCCGACGCTGATGGTGAAATCCGGCGCGACGAGCCAGGCGCGATCGGGCTCGACGTGCGGTCCCAGCGTCTTCGCGCTCTCCGCAGCCCCGAGCGCCCGGATGTAGTTGATGACGTCCCAGCGCTGCGGCTCGCGCAGCCGCTCGCCGAAGGGCGGCATGCCGCGCTCGGGAACGCCGTTGTTGACGAGCCAGAAGAGCTCGCCCGCGTGCCGGCGCGCGATCGCGGCCGAGCGCAGGTCGGGCAGCGGCGGCATCGCGCCCGCCGCGCCGTGGCAGCCGGCGCAATGCTCGCGATAGACGCCGGCGCCGGACGCGATGGAGGCGGCGTGATAGGCCAGCAGCGGGCGCCGGTAGGACGTCGGATAGGCATCGACGACGATCGGAGGCAGGCCGACGCCCAGGCCGAAGACGACGAGCACGAGCGCGCCGACGAGCACCGGCCGCCGGCGGTGGCGGAGAAGCTGTGACGCGAGGAGCGCCAGGATGCCGATGATGACCAGCTGGCTGCCGAGCAGCACGCGCCACCTCGTCTCGGGGACGTCCAGGACGAGCTCGAGCGAGAACCGGAAGGGCAACGGCCACACCGGCGGCGCGTGGCGCGCGGGCGTCGTCAGCGTCATGGCCGCCGCGAGGGCCAGGAGCACCAGCGCCAGCGAGGCCTCGAGCGCGATGAAGGCCGAGAGACGTCGTAGCGCGTTCGGGGCGGAAAGGGCCGGGAGGATCCGTACCCGGTTCACCGTCGCGAGCGCCAGGACCGGGATCAGCACGAGCAACTTGGCGAGCAGCAAGCGCCCGTGCGTCGTGCCGATCAACGCCGCGATGCTCTCGACCTGCGTGAGCGCGTTCATCACGCCGGAGCCGATCAGGACGAGCATCGCGAGCAGCGCCACGCGCGAGAACCGCCTGGTGGCGACGACAGCGTAGGGATGGGCGTCGGCGCCGGCCTCGCGACTCGCGAGCCACAACAGCACCGCGAGCGGCACGAGACTGCCGAGCCAGACGCCAGTCCCGAGCAGATGCGCGACGTCGCTCGCGACGGCCTGCCGGGTTCCGGGCGAGATCGCGGCGGCGTGACTGGAGGCGCTGACGAGCGCGAGCCCGACGGAGGCGAGCAGCAGCGCTTCACCGCGCGCCGCGATCCATTCATGCCCCGCGCTGAGGTCAGCGCGAATCGCGAGGAACGCCCCGAGCATGATCAGCAGCGCGTGCCGCGCGAGCCAGACGAACCCCGGCCACGTGTCGAGCACCGCGTGCGAGACGGCGCCGGCCTCGAACGCGGCGTTCGGTCGGTTCTCGAAAATCGCTGCGCGAGCTAGAAGCCACCCGACACCGAACGCGATCGCGACCAGGACGAGGACACGAGCGCCGCGCACGACGATGAGGTCCCAGCGTCGCGCCGTCGGCGTGGTCGGGCGGCCGGCGAGCAGCAGCATGGCGAACGAGCCCACGAGCAGCACGCAGGCGGCGAGATGACCCCAGAGGGCACCCAGGAGCAGCGCGCTCATTCGATGCGGAAGGTGAAGGTGCCCTCGGTCACATCGCCGTCGATCGAGAGCACGCGCCAGAGCACCTTGTAGGTGCCGGGCGAGAGCGGCGGCACCGTCGCGCGTAGCAGGGCGGGGTTGGTGCGGTCGACGCGGCTGTCACGACGATCCACCTGCTCGCCGCGCTCGTTCAGAACGCGCAGCGCGCTGTAGGCGGGCTCGAGCCGCTCGCTGAAGTAAAGCTTGACGTCATCGGGCGCGCGCTTGAGCCGGCTCTCGACGCGCGGCTCGGCGCGCTGGAGCACCGCGTGTCCGTGCGCGACGCCCACCGTCAGCGCGCACGCGGCGAGCGCGAGGCCGACGCGCCTCGCGCTCGCTCGTCCGCGGCTCGTCATGAAGCCGCGGCTCATGTCGAGATCCGCTCAGGCGAGTCCGGCCTTCGCCTTGTAGTAGGCGACGATGTCGCTGGTCTTCAACCAGAACAGGTCGTACGTCGAGCCGGTGCCGCCCGAGGTGGACACGGGGCCCGGTCCACGATCGTAGCCCGCCGACCAGATCATCTTGTCGCCGCCCGCGGTGAACATCGGGCACCCGCCGTCGATGTTCGCCTGGTTGAACGGCGCCTGGACGATCGGGCCCTTCCATTCTTTCGAGGCCGGATCATAGTGCACGAACACCATGTTGTGGAACTTGCCGAAGTCGTGAACCGACACCACGCCGAGGATGACACCGTCGCGTGCCACCGCGTTGACACGGCACTTGAAGCCGATGGAGTCGAGCAGCTTGCTCTCGTAGCGCTGCGCGGGCTGCCACGCGCCGCTTTCCATCTTGCTCGTATAGATGTCGCCGGCCGTCGGCTCGCCGTTCGGGCGAGGCCGCCGCGATATGAAGACGGACGTGTTTTCCTCGCCCGGCAGCCCCATTGGCATGAAGCAATGGTCGGGGTGCTCGGAGTTGATGTTCGGCCCGAGGTTCTGCGCCTGCGTCCATTCGCCGTTCGGCTGTTTCGTCGTCACCCAGATGTCGACGGCGCCCCGCCCGCCCTTGCGCGAGCTCATGAAGTAGAGCGTCTTGCCGTCCGGCATGATGCGCGGCTCCTGATCGATGGAGTCGCTGTTGACCGTGTCGGGCAGCCGCTCGGGTGGCGTCCAGTCTGCGCCGGTGCCCGGCCATTCGCCGCTCTGGCGGACGCGGTGCGTGACGAAGATGTCGGTCGTCGTGCCGAGCACACGCTTGTCACCGCTGCCCGCGAAACGGGCAAAGTAGATCGTGTTGCCGTCCGGCGTGATTGTCGGCTCGTAGCTGCCGAACTCCTCATTCGGCGGGAAGGGAAGCTTCTTCGGGACGAGCTCCTTGTCGGCCGCATCCACCCCGCGCGATCTCAGCACCATGGTGGCGGCGACGACCGTTCCCGATGTCCGAAGGAAATGTCGGCGCGATAACGTGCTCATGGTGAGCCTCCTTTCAGCGCGCCTAGGTTATACACCAATCCGACGACGTGCTTGGCTGCAATGCACGCGAGCAGACGGTAGTATTGGGTCGTGCTCCACGAGACCGAGGCGCCGACGCGCTATCTGTTCATCGTCGCGCGCAATCGCACCGACATCCTCGAGCGAGTGCGAGAGCGGCTGCGTGGCGACGCGAGGATCGACGTGCTCACCGACCGGCGATACCGCGAACGCCGCGCGAACGCCATCCCGCGCGAGCCGGAGCGACGCCGGGGCGAGCGGCGTCGACCGTCGAAGCACTGGGACGATCTCTCGCTCTTTCCGACGCTGGTCGTCCAGAAGCGCCTGGCGTCGTACGGCGAGCTGGAGCAGCAGATGACGGGGCTCGCGCGCGAGTCCCAGGCGCTGCGCGACGAGAACGAGCGTCTGCGCGCCGAGCTCGCGGGGGCGCAACGGCGACTCGAGACGCTGATCTCCGCCGACGTCGCGACCAAGGCCGATGCCATCGCGCACCTCACCCAGGCCGAGGAAGCGGTCGGCGCGCTCATCGCGCGCTTCCGGGCGCTGGCGTGTGGTCTCGATCAGTCGGCCGCCGCGCCAGCGCGAACGCCGCCGAGCCCGCCGCCGCCAGCGTCGCCAGCACGCTGAAGCCCGGCACGTACGAGCCGGTGCGGTCGGCCAGCACCCCGGCGACCAGCGGGCCGAAGATCATGCCGAACATGACGATCATCGAGGCAAAGCCGCTGATGCTGCCGAAGGCGGCGCTGCCGAAGTAATCGGCGCGGATCGCCGCCATGAGCGGTCCGCGCATGCCCCACGCGAGTCCCTGCAGCACGGCGAACAGTAGAATCATCCAGTAGGCCGTCGCGAACGCCAGCACGAGCAGCGCCAGCGCGTGGCCGAGCATGCAGCCGGCGCAGATCCAGCGCTTGCTGAACCGATCGCCGAGCCAGCCGCCCGTGAGCTGTCCCGTGGCCTGCATGATCGTGAGCAGCGCAACGACACTGGCCGCCTGGTGCAGTGAATAGCCGAGACGCTCCGTCACGTGGATGACCATGTGCACCATCACGGCGGAGACGACCAGCAGCGCGGCGGCGTGGCCGAGGGAGATCAGCCAGAACGCGCGGGTGGCCATGGCCTGGCGCGCGGTGAAGCTGCGCGGCTCCTCCGCGCGCGTGGCAGCCGGCCGCGGCGGCTCGCCGTCGGGACGCAGCCCGTACGTCTCGGGCGGATGGCGCATCACCTGTGCGAGCGGCAGCGCGACGAGCAGCACGACGACTCCCGATGCCAGCGCCGTCCAGCGCCAGCCGAAGCGCGTCAGTGACAGCGCGACCAGCGGCGTGAGCAGGCCGCCGATCGACATGCCCATGCCGCTCATGCTCAGCGCCAGCGCGCGCCGCCGGCGGAACCACGTGACGAGCGCGACGCTGATCGGCAGATAGCCGCCGAGACTCGAGCCGAGCGCCATCATGAAGAAGGTCGCGAAGAACGCAACGGGCCCCTCGATCCGCGAGAACAAAATCAAGCCGATGCCGAAGACGGACATGCCGATGCGGATGAGCGCGCGGGGGCCAAAGCGGTCCGTGAGCCAGCCCTGGACCGGCCCGAGGATGCCGCTCTCCGCGCGCGACATGGCGAACGCCGCCGAGAGCAGCGTCTTGCTCCAGCCAAACTCCTCGCGCAGCATCACGGCGTACGCGCCGTAGGCGTGGAATAAGAGCGCGCCGATCAAGAGTTCGAGACCGAAGCCGGCGGCGACCATCCACCAGCCGTAGAAGAGCGGGCCGCGAGGCACGCGGGATTCTAGCCCGAGCGGCCCGGTTGGCTGGCATCGTGATTGTAAGAGACACCATGGCTGCCGACGGCCTGCCGCTCCTAGCGAGGATCCAGCGCTATTTCGAGCGCGATCTGTGGACGATCGAGACGGCCCCCGTGCACCCCGTACGGCGCGTCGGAATCACGGCCGTCCGGCTCGTCGTCGTCGTGGTGCGCGCGCTCATCGATCCGCAGCTCAATCTCGAGGCGACCGCTCTGGTCTACCGGACGCTGCTGTCGATCGTGCCGCTGCTGGCCGTGTCCTTCTCGTTGCTGAAGGCCTTCGGCGCGCAGTATCGGATCGAGGCGGTGGTCGCCCGGATGCTGGGGCCGCTGGGGGCCAGCGGTGCCGAGCTCACGACCCACATCGTGCGCTTCGTCGACAACCTGCAGGTCAGCGTGCTCGGTGCGATCGGCTTCGTCGCCCTGTTCTACACCGTGCTGTCGGTCATCGAGCGCGTCGAGTCCGCGCTGAACCGCATCTGGCACGTGCGACGACCGCGCAGCCTCGCGCGAAAGTTCAGCGACTATCTGAGTATCCTGCTCGTCGGCCCGGTCCTCGTGTTCGCGGCCTTCGCGATCATGGCTTCCGCCCTCAACTACTGGCTCGTGCAGCGCGTGCTCGAGGCGACGCACACGACGTGGGCGGCCGTGCTCATGGCGCGGCACGGCGCGCCATTTCTGCTGCTCGTCGCGGCGTTTACGCTACTCTACCGCCTGCTGCCGTACACGGGCGTGCGGCTGCGCTCGGCGCTCGTCGGCGGCGTGACGGCAGCACTGCTCTGGCACGTGGCGGGTTTCTGGTTCGCTGTCTTCGTGGCGGGATCGACGAGCTACACGGCGATCTATTCCGGCTTCGCGGTCTTCGTGATCTCGCTCATCTGGCTACAGGTCGCGTGGCTGGTGGTGCTGGCCGGCGGCCAGGTCGCGTACGTCCATCAGAATCCCGTGTCGTACGTCGTCGTGCGCGGGCGGCCGAGCCTGCTGCTGCGCGAGCGCACCGGCCTCGGCGCGCTGGTTCAGATCGCGCGTCAGTATCTCGGCGATGGCGGTCCGACGCGGCCGATCGATCTCGCGCTCACCCTGGATGCGCCGCTGGAGGTGCTGGAGGAGCTGATCGACGATTTCGTCGCGGCGGGACTCCTCGTGCGCACCATCGATCCCGACGGTGTCATTCTCGCCCGCGCGCCCGAGCAGATCACCGCCGTCGACGTGCTCGACGCCGTCCGCGAGCCGCCCGCCTCGCGCGGTGTGGAACCGCCCGCCGTGCCGACGCCGGTGACGGCGACGCTGCGGCGTCGTGACGACGCCGTCCGCGGCGCGCTCGGCGGCGTGAGTCTGCGCGCGCTCGCCAGCGCGTCATCCGATGCGTGGCGCGCGCTTCCCGCGAAGGACGACCGCGCCGCCTGAGCTCGAGCATCGCCCGATGTAGGTTTTCCGACACCGTCCCGATGAGCGTTCGCGCCGCTGCGTTGCGGCGCGCCGCCGATGCGGGGTATGCTCCGCGCTCACTTCGGACGGAGGCGAGTGATGGAAGCCCAGCACGCAGCGATCAGCCCGATCATGCTGATCCTGCTTTGGCGGCGTCGGCTGTACGGTGGGTGGCGCTACTACGCGATCACGAACTGACGGCCCGACGGCCTGACGGCCGCCGCGCGCTCACGCCGTCGGCACCCGGCAGGACGTCGGCGGCGGCCAGTGCAGGAGCACGTGCGCGTAGCGGCTCGCGTGCAGGTCGGCGCCGGCCTTGAAGAAGTAGGCCTCCCAGAACACCGCGATGTTGCGCGCGAGCTCGGCGGACGGCGCGGACACGCCCGAGACGTAGACACAGACACCGTCGAGCTTCGGCATCATGCGCCGCGCCTGCAGATCGGCCAGGATCTTGTGCGTCGTGTCCGGCTTCCAGGTCATACGATCGAACGCGTACGGCGGATGGTCCTCGATCATGTCCGACATGAGGACGAGCACCTTGCGCCGTGACTCGGCGGCGAAAAGCTTCTCGGCCAGGAGCAGCGAGCTGAAGATGTCGGTGTAGCGCGTCTGGACGGAGGCTCCGAGCGCCGCGGCCGTCTGCGTCCGCAGCGACTCCTTGATCTGGCTGATCTTGGCGTCGGTCTCTTTCGACTCGCGATTGAACTTCATCACGTTGTTGAACCAGCCGTTGAAGTGCGCGCGGGGCGGCAGCTCACCTTCGACGAGCGGCCGAAACGCCGTGAACGTCCGGTCGTGGATCGGCGCCAGTATGAAGCTGTCACCGGGCTGCAACGACGGCAGGATCAGCTTCTCGATCTCGCGGCGGAAGGCCACCCGCTCGCCGCCCCCAACACTTTCGGAGAAGTCGACGAAGACGACGACGGCCGTGCCCGGCGGCGGCGGTGCCGCGGCTTGCGAGGACTGCGTGCATCCGGCAGCGGCGAGAGCCAGCGCGGGCAACGCAAGCAGTCCGAGCAGCCACATCATGCGCCGGCGTACCGCCTGTTGACGCCGCATCACTGTCCTCCGTGATGGTTGTTGAGCGACACCGCCGGCCACCACGACAGCGACGGAAACTCCGCCTCACGCCGGAATGACGGCGGCGGCAGCAGTCGCCGGTGACGGATGTTGCTCTGACGGTAGAGCTGCACGCGCTGCTTGGTGAGCGCGCGGATCTGCTCGATCTGACTCTTGGCCTGCTCGATCTCGCCGTTGAGCTCGGTGCCGACGGCGAAGAGCTTGGTGCGGACCGGGTTCATCGAGCGGTCGAGCGTCTTGAGGGACTTGTGGAAGCCGTCGAGCCGCTCGTCGGGATCGTGCGCGAAGTACGACGCGACGGTGGCGCCGAAGAACACCAGGGCGTTCAGCGCGAACAGCGCGTACGTCATCTGGTTGCCCTCGGGGGCGACCGGCGCACCGCCGGGGTTCTGCGAAGCGATGTACGTATTGCGCAGCAGGCTGACGGCGTAGAGGGTCGCGCACACGATGATCGGCGTCAGGATGCCGATGAGGAGGTTGCCAACACGCTTGGGAATGGCGTGACGCGCGTGAACGCCGATGAAGACGCCGATCAGCGGAATGATGATGGCGAGCGTGGAGGCCATGACGTACGTCATGTACTCGGCTTCACCGAACAGCCGGAAGACCACCGTGTTCAGGGGAAACTCGCCGATGGCGAGGAACGCGATCAAGACCCAGTGCAGGACCGGCGGGAAGAGGATGGTGGCGTCCCGCCCGAGCTCGGCGGAGCGCGCCTTGTAGCCATCGGCCACGGGACGCATGCGCTGCTCGAGCACGTCGAGCTGGCGCTGGTAGGACTCGACGACGGGCCGCAACTTGGCGATGCGAGCCGAAGCGGCCTTGTAGATCTGTTGGACCGCCTGCTCGCCGTTCGCGATCAGCGCCTGCTCGAACGGAGCGGCCGTGTACGAGCCCATCTCCGGGATGTTGCGCTCGCCGTCCTTCTGGCCTTCGGCGACGATGCGACTCTCGTCCGCGAATTCCGGCGGCGGAGGCGGCTGGTGCGAACGTGTGAGCCGCATGGCCGTTAGGCCTCGTGCTTCTTGAGAACCGAGCTGAGCTCGTCGATCAGGAACTTGACGTTGTCGAGCACGGTGTCCTCGGTGGACGAGAGGTCCGTCATGCGCTTCATGACCGCCTGGTAGTCCACCTTCATCTGGGCCAGCGTCTGGTGGAGCGCGTCGACGCTGGTGCGGAGCCCGTCGCGCTCGGCCTTCAGAGCGGCCCACCGCTTCTGCAGCGACTCGAGCTGGTCGCGCATCTCGCTGGACTGCTGCACCAGCTCGCGATACTCCGTGATCGCGTCGATAATTCGTTTGACTTCTGTGTCGTTCAGCACCGCTGGACTCCTTTCGGGTTCGAGTGCACCGCTCGTCCTTCGAAACGTGTCGTGCCAGCCGGCCCCGTCCTCCGTGGACGGCCCGCGCCCGACACGATCCAACGCTCCGTCACGTTCACTCTCGGCTCCCGCGTCATCCAGCAGCGCTGCGCGCGCGCGCCCAGGACAGGACGCGACCGGACGCGCCGTGAGTTCAAAGGCTGTGCCAAACGGAAGTACGCGCCACTACACGTGTCTGACAGCGTCACGCGGCGATGTGACACGCCCTACGCCGATCTCGAATGTCGCGCTGTCATGGGCAATGTCACGGCACATGACAAACACGCACGTGCGGCGAGCGCGCGCGACCGCGCGCGGCGCCGAAAAATCGCGGGTTCACGGCACGGCGCGATTGGCGCGGCCCTTGCCTGCCAGTGACGCGTGCGCTGGCATCGTCGCGACCAGACGGGCCCGGAAGGACCCGTCGCGTTCATCACCGAAGGCTCCACGCTCGTCGGGACGTGCTCGTTCAGCGGCAGTGTCGTCATCGCCGGTCACGTCAAGGGTGAGATCCGTGCGACGGTGGCGCTGACGGTGGCGCGGGTGGGACGCGTCGAGGCGCGGCTTCACGCGCCGATCGTGATCATCGAAGGGCAGGTCGTCGGCAGCATCACGGCGAGTGAGCGCATCGAGCTGCGCCAGCACGCGCGCGTCCAGGGCGATCTCGAGACGCCGGCTCTCGTCATCGAAGAGCAGGCGGTGTTCGAGGGCAAGACCAAGCCGGTGCGCGGGCAGGCCGCGAGCGGGCGCGGGGACGGCGTCATCGACATGACGAACCGCGTGTCCGAAGCGACGACCTGACCGACGTGGAGGTGAGAGCACCATGGAACGAAACGATCTGACGCAGAAGATTCGCGAGCGCATGGCGGCCGGGACGCTTCCCCGCGTCATTCCGAATCTGACGGCGCCGGGGCGGCCGACCTCACCGACGGGGCACATCAAGGCCGACACCGGGATCGGCGTCGTCACCTGCGCTGCGTGCGACGACCGCGGCGCGCAAGTGGCGCTGCGCTTTCCCGACGGTCGTATCCTCCGCTTCCACGGCCGCTGCCACCGGATCTGGGAAGAGGAATGCCGGCGCGTGTCGATGGGGATTCCCGCGCCCGCGCGCCCAGGCACGTCGGACGACTCGGAGGGACGGCTCGCCGCCGGACGATAGCGCCACGCCGCCGAGCGGGGATCGACAGCGCGGGGCGCGACAAGCAGCACGCGCGCCGGATGTCGCTATAATCGCTGTTGATCCCATGAGCGACCCCGAGCCCGACGAAGATTTTGCCGCGCTGTTCGCGCAGCACGAGGCGCGGCGCGCCCTCGAGCGCGGCCAGGTGGTCAAGGGTCGCGTGATTCAAATCTCCGACGAGCACGTGTTCGTGGACGTCGGCGGCAAGGGCGAGGCGTGGATCGATCGCGCCGAGCTCGTGGACGAGCAGGGCCGGCTCAAGGTCGGCGTCGGCGACGAAGTCGAAGCGACTGTGGTCGCCACCGGCGACGAGATCCGGCTGTCGCATCGGCTGCGCCAGGGTGGTCAGGCGCGCGAGGCGCTCGCGGTGGCGGCGCAGACCGGCGTGCCCGTCGAAGGGCGCGTGGCCGGCGTGATCAAGGGCGGCTACGAGGTCACCGTCGGTGGGTTGCGCGCGTTCTGCCCGTTCTCGCAGATGGACCTGCGACGCGCGGACTCCGAGCAGGAGTACGTCGGGCGCGTGCTCGAGTTTCGCGTGACACGATTCGCCGAGGGCGGGCGCAACATCGTCCTTTCGCGTCGCGCGGTGCTCGAGGAGCAGGCGGCGAAGGCGGCCGAAGAGACGCGCAAGAAGATCGCGCCGGACGCCGTGCTGCCGGGCAGGGTCGTGTCGCTCGCGGACTTCGGCGCGTTCGTGGATCTGGGTGGCGTGCAGGGATTGGTGCCGATGGGCGAGCTGTCGCACGCCCGCGTGGAGCGCGCGGGGGATCGCCTCCGCGTCGGCGAGCCCGTGACCGTGAAGGTGCTGCGCGTCGACGAGGCGAAGGGCAAGGTCACGCTCAGCCTCAAGGCGCTCGAGGGCGATCCGTGGGCGGCCGTGGCCACGCGCCTGCGCGAGCGACAGGTCGTGCGCGGTCGGGCCGTGCGCTCGACGGAATTCGGCGTTTTCGTCGAGCTGCTGCCCGGCGTCGACGGGCTCCTGCACACGAGCGAGATCCCGCGGCATCGCGCGGGTGCCATGCGCGAGGCGGTGACGGCCGCCGCGGAGATCGCGGTGATCATCGTCGGCATCGACCTCGCCCGGCGGCGCATCGCGCTCGCCCTCGCGCCCCAAGATGCCGTCGTCGGCGACACGCTGGCGTCAGCCGTCGCCGTTGGCGCCGTGCTGACCGGCACCGTCGAGCGCGTCGAGCCCTTCGGCGTCTTCGTTCGCCTGGGCCCTGGTCAGACCGGGCTCGTGCCCAACGGCGAGCTTGGCACCGCACGCGGCGCCGATCACCGCAAGATGTTCCCCGCCGGCAGCGAGATGAAAGTGCTCGTCCTGGGCGTCGAGGAGGGGGGGCGTCGCATTCGGCTCTCGCGCGACAAGGCTCTGGCCCACGAAGAGCAGGCCGAGACGCAGGCGTACATCAAGGACGCAGCGCGCAAGGGCGGGTTCGGCATGACGCTCGGCGATTTCCTCAAAGAACGCTGACCCGAACGCGAGAAATCATGCACGATACGGCGGCGTCACCCCGTAGGCTCGAAGTATGGCAATCATTCGTGCGTTGCTCGCGCTGCTTGCCGATCGCGTCTTCGACTCGGTGGTGACGAGTCGACAGACATATCTCAGCGAGTTCAGCCGCTACCTCGACAGCCGAGGCTTCAGCCGCTGACGTAGTCGTGCCCGCGTCGCGCCTTCTCTCGCTCGACGCGTTCCGTGGTGTGACGATGGCCGCGATGGTGCTCGTCAATAATCCGGGCACCTGGCGCGCGGTGTACGCGCCGCTGCGGCATGCCGAGTGGCACGGCCTGACGCCGACCGACATCATCTTCCCGTTCTTCCTCTTCATCGTCGGCGTCGCGATTCCGCTGTCGCGGCCGAGCGTGCCGCGCGTGCTGCGCCGCGCGGCGATCATCTTCGGCTTGGGGCTCCTGCTCAACGGCGTGCCGTCGTTCGACTGGGCGACGATTCGCATCCCGGGTGTGCTGCAGCGCATCGCCCTCTGCTATCTGGTGAGCGCGCTGTTGTTCGCGCGAACGAGCTGGCGAACGCACGCCAGCGTCACCGCCGCCCTGCTGCTGATGTACTGGGCGGCGCTCACGCTCGTGCCGGTGCCCGGCTACGGAGCCGGCGACCTCAGTCCCGATGGCAATCTCGCCGCGTGGCTCGATCGCGTGGTTCTCGGGCCGCACGTGCTTCGCCTCACGCGCGTCTACGATCCCGAGGGCATTCTCAGCACCGTGCCCGCGATCGCGACGACACTGCTCGGCGTGTTGACGGGCCAGTGGCTGCAGAGCGGGCGCGCCGCGAGGACGATCGCCGTCGGCATGACGCTGGCGGGCGCGGTCGCGGTGCTCGTCGGTGCGGCCTGGGGCGTCGTGTTTCCCGTGAACAAGGCGCTGTGGACGAGCTCGTACGCCGTGCTGACGGCCGGCCTCGCGCTGCTCGCATTGGCGGCGTGCTACGCGGCGATCGAGATCCGCGGCTGGCGGCGCTGGGCGGCGCCGTTCGTCGTGCTCGGCGTCAACGCGCTGATGCTGTTTTTTCTGTCCACGCTGGTCGCCCGCGTGCTGACGCTCATCCGCGTCGACGGCAGCACGCTGCAGCGAACGATCTTCGAGCGTGGGTTCGCGCCGTGGGCGGCGCCGGCCAGCGCCTCGCTCGCGTACGCGGTGGTCTATCTCCTCGCGTGGTGGGGCGTGATGTGGCTGTTCTATCGCGCGGGCGTGCGCCTGCGCGCCTGATCAGGACGTCGCGCGCAGCGTGTACATGCAGCCGACCGCGCTCGGGCCATAGCGCTCCGGCGCGAAGGCGCGGGCGAGCGCGGCTTTGGCACGCCATCCGGTGCAGTGACCCGGCGCGACGACGCGCGGGCGAATGCGCTCCTCGAGATCCCGCACCGTGGCGTCGATGCGCGCCTCCATCGCCTTGCCGCTCAGGTGATAGCCTCCGAAGACGAGATCGACGGGGCCGTCGCGAAATTGCGCGCGCGCGCCGAGCGCCGCGTTCACGACGCCGGCGTGAGAGCACGACGAGAGCAGCGTCGTGCCCCGGCCGCGCACGTGCGCGGCGACGAACCGCTCGTCGCGGATCAGCGGATCGGCGTAGCTCTTGTCCCCGCGGAAGCTCACGTGGCCGACGAGGCCTTGCTCATACGCCGTCACGCGCTCGATCTCTCCGCTGCCGAAGAAGAAATCCTCGGCGAGCGCGTGGGGATTGTCGTGCGTGACGACTCGGCCGCCGGCCGCCTCGATGGCGTCGATCGTCGGCTCCGGCGGCAGCAGGACGATTGTGCCCGTCGGGTTCAGCGTGCCGCGCTGATCGGGCCGATCGGGATGCAAATCCACGAGCGGCACGCCGAGTCCGGCCTCGCGACGCGCGCGGCTCACCGCCGCTACGACGCCGGGCAGCGCGCCGCTGTGGTCGAAGTGCCAGTGCGAGAGGAAGATCAGCTCGATTTTCGCGAGGTCGATCCCGAGCCGCGCCGCATTACCGAGCCACAGGTCGGCATTCGGACCGACGTCGAGGAGCATCGTGCGCTCGGTGTCGGCGCGTCGTCCCGTGGCGAGCGTGGACAAGCCGTGACCGGCCCAACAGAACCGGTCGAACACGACCTTGCCCGGGTGGCCATCATGGGTGCGGGTCACCGGGACGCGCGGCAGGTGCTGGAGCACCTCCGGTGACTGCGGAATGCCATCGGCGACGCTCGATAGTGTGTCCGTCAGGTTGTCGACGACGACGAGTAGGCGCAGCTCGTCGAGCGACGTCACCTCGGCCGGCGTCATTCGCCCCGCGCGACCGCCGCCGCGGCGTGTAGCAGCGCCTCCGGCGTGTCGGGATCGATCGAGCAGTCGGGACCGAGCAACAGCGCGCGGCCGCGCATTTCGTCGACCGCGCGCCGCGCCCGCGCCGCGATGTCCTCGCCGCGCATCGAGGCGATCACGGGCTTGGCCGGCAGTCCGCCGATGACGGCCTTGCCGGTCCTCCGATGGACCTCTGCCAGCGACGGATTGCCGTCGCCCAGCGCCCACGAGAACGCCGCCACCGGATAGTTCGCGAACTCGTCGAAGTGGACCGCGGGACCGCACACGTGCATCACGTTGAACGGCGCCCGCTCCACAGGTGCGAGGACCCGCAGATCGAACGGACGCTGGAAGCGACGGCACTCCTCAGGGGTGAGGCCGTCGGCGGCCCGTGCGACGTTCGTTGCGTAGAACAGGCCGTCGGCGCCGGTCTCGACGCACGCGCGCGCGTACGCCGCCAGCGTCTCCGTGATGGCGGCCAGCCCCGCCTCCATCGCCTTGGGGTCGGAGCGCGCGATCGCCAGCGCCTGCTCGCGTCCGCCGATGATCAGATATGCCATGACCATGATCGGCGAGAAAACCGTCCAGATGATCGGCGTGTCAGTTCCGACGGCGGCGCGGATGCGTCTCAGCGCGTCGAGCTGCTCACCGAGCGCGCCGGCGCGCGGATCGGCCGGGCGCAGCCGCGCCACGTCTGCGGCCGTCGTGAGCGGCGTGTGCGTGACCGTGAACGGCGTCGCGCGCTCCGTGGACGGCCGATAGGTGAGCCCCCACATCTCGGCGAAGCACTGCGCGCGCGACTGCGGCTTGAGGAAATCCCACGCGAACACCCGCGCCAGCCGCTGCGTCTCGGTTGCGAGGCCCTCCGCCGAGTTCTCCGTCGCGAAGTTGTGCAGCCAGAAGGCGATCGGCACACGATCGACGGGATCACCGCGCAGGGCCGCCAGGACGCGCTCGCGCCGAGTCATCATTTGATCGCGTAGGGGTTGATCGGCGTGCCGACCGCGCGCACGACGGGCAGCGGCGGCGCGACGAGCATGAAGGCATAGCGACCATCGGCGGCACAATCGGCGGCAAGCTCTTCGAGGAAGAAGATCTCGCCGAGCGTCAGCCCCATGTTCGCGATGGCGACCACGTGGAACGGGTTGCGGAAGGCGGGCAGCTCGGACGGACGCACCTCCACCGCGTAGTTGTCGCTGGCCACCGCCGCGATCTGCTTGTCGTGCATCCACAGGGTGGTGTGCACCGAGACGCCGGGGAACGGATCGAGATCGAAGTGCCGCCAGTCGTTCCGTTCGAGGTAGCGCGACATGTGACCGGTCCGGATCAGCAGCAGGTCGCCGCGCTGCACGCTGACGCGCGCGGCGGCGGCCGTCGCTTCCAGATCGTCGACGGTGATCGCGTAGCCGGGCTCGAGCGCGCGCACACCCTTGTGACGCGCGACGTCGAGCAGCACGCCACGCCCGACGATCTTGTCGCGCGTCTTGTCGATGCTGTTCTTGGCCGCGCCGCTGCTAGTGACGAGCGCCGCGTCGCGGTCGTTGTACATCTTCCCCTCGTAGAAGATGTGCGCGAGGCTGTCCCACTGCGTCGCGCACTGCAGCGGCATGACGATCCAGTCGTCGGAGCCGCCGTAGCCCTGCATCTCCGCCACCTGCGCCGGCGTGCGGGGGGCGTCGCCGCCGTCGCGAAACATCGTGTGGATCGGATTGAAGCGCTGGCGTGTGCCGCTTTGCGGCCCGTTGCGGTCGAGGGGAATGCCGAGGGCGAAGACCTTGCCCGTGGTCACGAGCCGCCCGGCGGCGGCGATGGTCTCGGGCGTGATGTAGTTCAGCGTGCCGATCTCGTCGTCCGGGCCCCAGCGACCCCAGGTGCGGACCTTCAGCGCCAGCGTGCGCAGCGTCGCCTCGTCGCTCATGCGTGCCCTTTCAGATGACCGCAATCGCCTCGACTTCGATCAGGTAGTCGGGGTGTGACAGCGAGCTGACCTCGACCATCGTCGACGCGGGGCCCCGCGCGCGCCGAAAAACTCGTCGCGCACGGTCCGAAAATCCTGCCGATATCGCACGTCGGTCACGTACGTCGTGATCTTGACCACGCTCTGCAGCGTGCCGCCGCCGGCCTCGACGAGCGCCTTGACGGCCCCGAAGACCGCCCGCGCCTGTGCCATGAAATCACCGCGGTGCTTCACGCCGCCCGTCGCATCGTACGGCACCTGGCCGGCGGTGAACAGGAGCGTCTGCGCGCCGGTGACTTTCATCCCCTGGCTGTAGCCCGGCGGATCGTACACTCCGGGCGCTCCGTACTTCTCGATCTTGGCCATGCTGGGCCTCCTCATTCCTCCGGGATCGGCAGCGCTTCCACGCGCTCGCCGCGTCCCGAAGTCTCCCGCGCGCGCTCGTTCTGCTCGGCGTGCACGCGCTTCATGAGCGGAATCAGCGGCAGGATCGCCAGGAACACGATCGAGATCAGCCAGAAGTCATCCGCGTATGCCAGCACCTGGGCCTGCTCGGTCGTGCGCCGGTACAGCATGGCCATCGCCTGGCGCGCGGCCGTGAACGAGTCGGCGCCCTGGCTCATGAAGTGCGCGGTCCACTCTTTCAGCCGCCGCGCGGTCTCAACGCTCCACACGTCGACGTGCGCGACGAGCGTCGTCTGGTGCTCCTGGCTGCGCCGCACGAGCAGCGTTGTCGCGAGCGCCACGCCGATGCTGCCGCCCACGTTGCGCACCACGTTGTAGGCGGCGGTGGCGTTGCCCAGGCGCTCGAGGCGGATCGTCGCGAGGGTGAGCGTTTGCAGCGGCGGGAAGATGAAGCCCATGGCGAACCCCTGCAGAAAGCGCGGCCAGGCGAGGCTCCAGTAATCCATGCCGAGCGTGAGGTCGGTCATCGACAGCGCCGCGAAGGCGTTGAGCACACAGCCGCCCACCAGCATCAGCCGCTGATCCATCCGCGCGACGAGGCGGCCGGAGATCATGAGCGAGATCATCGTGCCGAGTCCGCCGGGCGCGAGGACGAGCCCGGCGTTCCAGGCGTCGTAGCCGAGCATTTTCTGCGTATACACGGCGAGCAGGAGCATGCTCGAGTTGAAGGCGAGCCCGACCAGCGCGATGCAGATGGTGCCGACGGCGAAGTTCCGGTCGTTGAACACGCTCAGGTCGAGGATGGGCTCCGTCGCCATCAGCTCGCGCACGATGAAGCCGACCAGCGTGCACGCGGCGAGCACGAACAAGGCGATGATCAGCTGCGAGTCGAACCAGTCTTCCTTCTCGCCGAGGTCCAGCCCGAGCTGCAGAAAGCCGAAGCCGAACACCATCAGCACGAGCCCGAGCGCGTCGATCTTGCGCGGCTTGCTCACGAACGGCGAATCGAACAGGAACGCGCTGACCATCAGGAAGCCGAGCACGCCGATCGGCAGGTTGATGTAGAAGATCCAGCGCCACGACCAGTTGTCGGCGATCCAGCCGCCGACGGTCGGTCCGAGAATCGGCGCGAGCATGATGCCGGTGCCCCACACCGCCATCGCCGTGCCGCGCTGCCGCAGCGGGAAGATCTCCCACATGATCGCCTGCGCCATCGGGATGACCGGCCCGCCGCCCAGTCCCTGGAACACACGCATCGCGACGAGAAACTCGAGATTTGGCGCGATACCGGACAGGAAGGAGCTGGCGGTGAAGAGCACGGTGCAGATCAGGAAGAAGCGCCGGCGCCCGAAGCGAGCGGAGAGCCAGCCGGTGGCCGGGATGGCGACGGCGTTGGCCGCGAGATAGGAGGTGACGACCCAGGACATCTCCTCGATGCCGGCGGACATCGAGCCCTGCATGTGTGGCAGCGCGACGTTCGTCACGCTGGTGTCCAGCACCTGCATGATCGTCACCATCATGACCGAGAGCGTCACGGCCCAGCGGCGCGCGGGAGAGATCGTCTGCGCGTCAGTCATGTGGTATAAGGCGTCCATGCGCCGTCTGAGCGTGCCGCTGGCGGTGGTGCTTGCGATCCTCGTGCTGGCCCCGGCCGCCTCGGCCGAATGGTTCCTGGACGGCTACATCGGTGCCGCCATCACCCCGAGCAGCACCCTGACGTTCACCCTCTTCGACGAGGAGCAAAAGCAGGACGTCGGCGGCCGCAGCTCGCCGGCCTTCGGTCTGCGCTTCGGGCGCTGGCTCGAAGACTTCAACCTGCCGTGGCTCGGCCTCGCCGCCGAGATCTCCTACTTCCGCCCCGCCGTCGACGTGTGGACGATTCCCTTCACGCTCCTCGTGATGGGACGCTACGGACTGCTGAAGGACCAGGACTTTCCGCACGGACGGTTGCAGCTCTACGGCGGCGTCGGCGGCGGCATGTTCGTGTCGCACCTGAGCGGCATCATCGGCTCTCAGGAGGGCGACGACACCAGCCGCGACATGGGACTCGACACACGCCTGGGCGTGTCGTACCTGTTCGAAAGCAACTGGGCGGGCTTCTTCGAGTACCGCTTCACCCACATCAACCCGTCCTTCAACGTGGACGTCTTCGGCGGCGACGCGCGCGCCAGCACCACGTTCAATACGCATCACTTCAACCTCGGTATTTCGTACCGCTTCTGACCCGCCCCGGCGCTCCTCACTGGCGCGCTCAGAGCTTGGGAATCCGCAGCGTCTTGCTGATCATCAGCGAGCCGGAGACCGCCCACAGCAGCGTCAGTGGATGCAGCCGCCACGGACCGAGCCGCATGACGCCGACGGGCAACGTCTCGCCGACGCGCCCGAGCCAGGCGGCGATCGCGACCAACCCGACGAGCAGGACGCTGGTGGGGATCGGCGTGCCCTCGAAGTACTCGACCTTGTCGCCGCCGCCCGCGAGCGTCTCGGCCGTGACGTTGAAGCGCGCGAGGCGGCTGACCCCGCAGCACACGAAGTAGACCAGGATCAGGACGTCCCAGAGGCCGTTCATCCCAGCGCCGTACGCGATCGCGGCCGGGGCCACGCCGAACGAGATCACGTCGGCCAGCGAGTCGAGCTCGCGCCCCATCGCAGAGTGCACGCGGCGGGCGCGCGCGACGCGGCCGTCGAACACGTCGAACACGAGCGCGACCGGAATGAAGGCGGTGGCGACGAGCAGCCGCCACAACTCGTGCGTTTCCACGTAGGCCAGCACGGCGAAGATCGCCAGCACGCCGCAGCCGGCGTTGCCGAGGGTCAGGAAGTCCGCGAGGTGGAACCCGCGGATCATCGACAAGCGACGGGGCGGCGCGGCCGCGCTCACGCGATCTGCACTCTCCGCATCACGCGGCGGTACGGCCCCGCGTCGTTCACGGCGAGATGCTTCACGCAGCGGTTGTCCCAGAACGCGACGGCGCCCTTGGTCCAGCGGAAGCGGCAGGTCAATTCCGGCCGGTTGCCGTGCTCCATCAAAAACTCCAGCAGCGGCCGGCTCTCCTCCTCGCTCAATCCCTCGATGCCGACCGTGTAGGACACGTTGACGAAGAGGACGGGGCGGCCGGTCTCGGGATGGATCTTCGCGATCGGATGCGTGTTGATCGTCTCGCGCCACGTGTCGTCGTGGCGCGCCTTCGTGGTGCGGCCCACGCTGGCTTTGGACTGCGGCCCGGCCACCAACCGATCGCTGTGGACCGCGCGCAGGCCGCCGATCAGCCGCTTCATGCCCTCCGACAGCGTCTCGTAGGCGAGGTACTGGTTGGCGAAGAGCGTGTCGCCACCGTACGGCGGGACCTCGATCGCGTAGAGGATCGCGCCCATCGGCGGCATGGCCATCATCGTGGTGTCGGTGTGCCAGTCCTCGCCGACCACGCGCGTGTCGCCGGGCTCCCGGCGGATCATCACGATCTCCGGATCGGCCTGCATCCCGGCATAGTTGGGGTGCACGAAGATCTCGCCGAACCGTCGCGCGAGGCGCTTGTGCTGCTCGGCGTCGAATTCCTGGTCGCGGAAGAAGATCACGCAGTGCTCGAGCAGCGCGCGGCGGATCTCGCCGATCGTGGCGTCGTCAAGGTCGGCGCCCAGATCGACGCCGGAGATCTCGGCGCCGAGGGCGCCGGCGATAGGCTGCACGTCGAGGCGGGTCATGGTCGGCATCGTCGTCTCCTCGTGGCGGAGTATAACGGAAGGCCGCCAGCGCCCCGGCCGCGCTTGACGTGACGGGCGGTGCGCGCGACCATCGGGCGCAGACCGTCAAGCGAGGAGAAACCCATGAGTGACCGGGCCGTCACGCCGCGCGGAATCAACCACATCGTCCTCAACGTGCGCGACCTCGAGGTCTCACACAAGTTCTGGACGGAGATCATCGGCTTCCGCCAGGTGGCCGAGCTCAAGGGTCGCCCCTTCAAGATGCGGTTCTACAGCGGCGTGTCGGAGGACGGCGACGTTACGCACCACGATCTGGCCCTCGCGGAGGCGCCGCCGCAGACCGATGCGCCGGACTCGTGGACGATGCAGCCTCGTCGTGTCGGCTTCAACCACGTGGCCATTGCGTGGCCGGATCGGGAGTCGTGGCTCAAGCAGCTCGAATTCCTCCAGAACAAGGGCGTCAAGTTCCTGCGCCGTGTGAACCACGGCATGACCCACAGCGTCTACATCCAGGATCCCGACGGCTACGGCATCGAGGTGCTCTACGAGCTGCCGCGCGAGGTGTGGGGCAACGACATCGACGGGGCGCAGAATTTCTCGCAGCAGCTCCCGACCGAGGGCGCGGAGGCGCTGATCGACACGACCGACAACCCGGTGTTCGGGGGTGCGAAGGTCTCGGCGTGAGTCGCCTCGCCGAGCAGTTCGAGAACTACGATGGGCTCGGCCTCGCCGAGCTGATCCGCACCAAGGAAGTCACGCCGGAAGACGTGCTCGCCGCGACGCTGGAGCGTATCGACGCGCGCAACCCCGCGATCAACGCCGTGGTCACGCGCATGGACGATCACGCGCGCGCGGCGCTCCGCGCCGGGCTGCCTGACGGACCGTTCAAGGGCGTGCCGTATCTGCTGAAGGATCTCGGCGCCCTCTACACCGGCGTCGTCACGAGCTTTGGCAGCAAGCTCTACTCGGATTTCGTGCCCGATCACGACAGCGAGATCGTGACGCGCATGAAGCGCGCCGGGCTCGTGATCGTCGGCAAGTCCAATACACCGGAGATGGGGATCGCACCCTCGACCGAGCCACGTGTGCACGGTCCCACGCGCAACCCGTGGAATCTCGGGTACAGCGCGGGCGGCTCCAGCGGCGGCGCGGCCGCGGCGGTGGCCGCGGGCATGCTGCCCATCGCGCACGCCACCGACGGCGGTGGCTCCATCCGCATCCCGGCCTCCGCGTGCGGTCTGTTCGGCCTCAAGCCGACGCGCGCGCGCAACCCGATGGGGCCGGACGCGGGCGAGGGCTGGAGCGGCGCCTCCATCGGGCACGCGGTGACGTGGAGCGTGCGCGACAGCGCCGCGCTGCTGGACGCGACCGCCGGTCCCGACGTCGGCGATCCCTACTGGGCGCCGCCGCCGGCGCGGCCGTTTCTGCAGGAGGTGGGTCGGGATCCCGGGCGGCTGCGCATCGCGCTCACGACCAAGCCGTGGATCGACGGCCCGGTGGACCCGGAGTGCGCCGAGGCGGCGCAGGCGGCCGCCAGGCTCTGCGCGAGCCTGGGTCACGACATCGAAGAGGGGCGTCCGCAGATCGACGAGGCGGCCTGGGGGCAGGCGAGCCGCACGATCGTCGTCGCCAGCGTGGCCTTTACGCTCGAGATGCGCGCGGCCGCGCTGCGGCGGCCGCTGAGCCAGGACGACGTGGAGCGCATCACGTGGGAGCGCGTGCAGGAAGCGCGCGCGTTCTCCGCGGCCGACTACGCGCGCGCCGTTCACACCGTGCACCGCACGGGCCGCGCCGTTGCGCGCTTCCTCGAGCGTTACGACGCGCTGATCACGCCGACGATGGCCAAGCCCCCGCACCCGCTCGGCGTGCTGAGCCTGTCCAATCCCGACTCGGCGGCGTTTCTCGCCGCGCGCACCGCGTCGGTCGGCTTCACCGCGCTCTTCAACTCGTCGGGCCATCCGGCGATGTCGGTGCCGCTGGCGATGTCGAAGAATGGGCTGCCGCTCGGTGTGCAGTTCGTGGGGCGCTTCGGCGACGAGGCGACGCTCTTCAGGCTGGCGTCACAGCTCGAAGCCGCGCAGCCCTGGAAGGATCGCCGGCCGCGCTTGCCGTAGCGGCAGCAGACTTACGCCGCACCGACCTCCGCCGGCCGGCCCCGCCGGCGCAGCAGCCGCAGCAGCGGCGGCCCGATAAGCACGGCCACCGGTACGGCCAGAATCACCGCGGTCAGAGGCCGTGAGAGCAGATCCACGATGCTGCCACGGGTGATGAACAGCGACTGGCGCAGCGTCTTCTCCATCATCGGCCCGAGCACGAGCGCGACGACGAGCGGCGAGGGATCCACGCGCAGCTTGCGCAGCGCGTAGCCGAACACGCCGAAGATCACCAGGATCCAGAGGTCGAGCAGCGAGTTGTTGAGGCTGTAGGCGCCGACCAGGCACAAGAGCAGCACGAGCGTGGCGAGCACGTGCTGAGGCAGGCGCAGCACGCTGACGAACACTCCCACCAGCGGCAGGTTCAAAATCAGCAGCAGGAAGTTGCCGATGTACATGCTGGCCACGAAGCCCCAGAAGATCTCCGGCCGCTGACTGATCATCAATGGGCCCGGCTGCAGCCCGTGGATCACGAGGGCGCCGAGCAAGATCGCCGTGGCCGGCGAGAACGGGATGCCGAGCGACAGCAGCGGCACCATGGCGCCGGCCGTCGCGCCGTTGTTGGCCGATTCGGGGGCGGCGACGCCCTCGATCATACCCGTGCCGAATTTCTCGGGCGTCTTCGACACGCGTTTCTCCAGCGCGTAGGCGATGAACGTCGACAGCACGGCCGCGGGGCCGGGAATGAGCCCCGTGAGGAAGCCCACGACCGAGCCGCGCGCGATCGGCGCCGCCGAGCGCTGCCACTCCGCGCGCGTGGGCAGCAGCTCGCGCAGTCGCACGGACGCGACGTGCGCGCGCACGGCGCCTTCCTCGGCCAGGATTAGCACCTCGGCCACGCCGTAGAGACCCATGATGACGGGAACGAGCTCCACGCCCTGCGCGAGCTGGACCGAGCCGAACGTGAAGCGCCGCAGCGCAGAGACGGGGTCCATGCCGACGGTGCCGACGGCGAGGCCGACGGCCACGAGCACGAACGCGTGCGTCAGCGACGTGCTGGATAGCCGCGAGAGCAGCAGCATGCCGCCGAGCGTGATCGCGAAGTATTCGGGCGGCCCGAAGCGCACCGCCACGTCGGCCAGCCAGCTCGCCGCGAACATGATGCCGATCACGCCGACGGTACCGGCGACGAACGAGCCGACGGCCGCGACGGCCAGCGCCGCGCCCGCGCGGCCCTTGCGCGTCATCTGATATCCGTCGAGCAGCGTGACGACCGAGCCGGCCTCGCCGGGGACGTTGACCAGGATGGATGTCGTCGAGCCGCCGTACATCGCGCCGTAGTAGATGCCGGCCAGCATGATCAGCGCCGTCGCGGGATGCAGCGCGAACGTGGACGGCAGCAGCAACGCCATCGCGCCGACGGGACCAATGCCCGGGAGCACGCCGACCACAGTGCCGACGAGGACGCCGACGAAGCACGCCAGCAAGTTGGTCGGCGTGAGCGCGACGGCGAAACCGTAGGCGAGGCCCTCCAGCGGGCCCATCAGCTCACCAGGGCCCGCGTGGCAGCGGCACGTCGAGAAGGAAGGCGAAGAGATAGTACGAGCCGGCGGCACTCAGCACGGCCGTGAGCGCAGCCGCCTGCGACGACGCGCCCAGCCGTCGCAGCAGCAGAGCCACGAAGCCCGCGGCCGCCAGCGGATAGCCGATCCACGGCAGGAACGCGCAGAAGGCGAGGAGCAGGACGACGGCGACGATCACGCGGGAGCGCGGCTCGGGCGGCAGCGGCATCGCGCGCTGCGACGCGGTGCGGGGCGCTACCAGAAATGCCCGCACGGTGGCGACGAACCCGATGGCGCAGGCGAAGACCGCGACAAGAGTAGGGAAGAAGCCGGCGCCCGGCCTCGCGGCGCTGCCGTAGGGCAACGCCAGTGCCTGGATGAGAAACAGCGCGCCACCGAGCAGCGTGGCCAGCGCGAGCACGCGCTCGGCGGTCATCTACTTCTTCAGCATCCCGAGGCGCTTGAGGATCTCGGTGTGCTCGCGGTACTCCTTCCAGAGATCCTCGCGGCACTTCTCGCCCGTCTTGTACTCGATGTCGACGCCCCGGTTGTTCATCAGCGTCACGAACGACGGCTCTTCGATGGCGGCCTTCGCGGCATCGTGCAGGTACTTGAGCGTAGCGGGAGGCGTGCCCTTGGGTGCGGTGAGGACGAACCACGTGCCGAGCGCCGTGGGCCAGCCAAGCTCCGCCGCCGTCGGGGTGTCGGGGTAGACGCGCTGCCGCTTTTGCTGGAAGGCGATGAGCGGACGCAGCTTCTTGGCGTCGACGAGTGGTTTGATCTCGCCCGGTTGCGCCACCACCGCGTCGATGTGGCCGCCGAGGATCGCAGGGCTCGTCTCGCCCCAGCCAGAGAACGGCACGTGCGTCACTTTCACGTTGGCGCGATGCGCGAGCTGCTCGAGATTGAGATGACTCGAGGTGCCCTCGCCCGGCGAGCCCACGCGCAGCTTGCCCGGGTTGGCGCGCGCGGCGTTGACGAACTCCTGCGCCGTCTTCCATGGCGCATCCTCGCGAACCACGAGCATCGCGCTGAACGCGATCGTATTCATGATCGGCTCGTAGTCGTCGGGCGTCCTGTACGGGAGGTCGTTGAGCTGCGGGTGGATCACCAGCGTCGAGACCGGCGCCAGGATCACCGTGTAGCCGTCGGGCTTGGCTTGCGCCGCCTCGGCCATGCCGACGGAGCCGCCGCCGCCCGGCCGGTTCAGCACGGCGACGCCCTTGGGAAACTTCTTCTTCATCGATTCCGCCATCGGCCGAGCGACGATGTCGACCATGCCGCCGGCCGGATAGGCGACGATGATGGTCAGCGCGCGCTCGGGATACTCGGCGGCGGCCGGGGCCGCCACGGACAGTGCGAGAACGAGGCTCAGCGCGAGAATTGCGATTTTCATGGGGCGACCTTATATCACGGTTCGCTGCCGGGTGTGCCGCCGCGTCGGGTCGTCGCGCAACGCATGCGACTGCCGCCAAGGTCTTCTTCAGTGCATCGTGCTATACACGTCCGGACACCGGTGTGGGATAAGTTGTGGCACGCGGAGCGCCCATGACCGAAGCCGACTGGATGGCTTGTACCAATCCGCAGCCGATGCTCGAGTTCCTTCGGCGCAAGGCGAGCGATCGCAAGGTGAGGCTCTTCGCGGTGGCGTGCTGTCGGCGAGTCTGGTCGAGTCTCGCGCACGAGGATTTTCGCGAGGCCGTGCGGAAAGCCGAGTCGTTCGCGGACGGTCTCGCCGATCGGGCGGAGATGCTCCAGGCACATGACAAGGCTCGCGGGATCTTCGCCACACTGCACGGCAAGGACAACGGCCCCGGGGCGGCGCTAACGGCCTCCGGCTTTCCCAGCCCTGCGAAGTCCCTCCTGCAGCGGGTCGCCGACGCGCTCGACGATCCTTGGTGGGAAGACGAGTTCGACAAGGGCGATCCTCTCGCCCCCGCTCTCGTCACCGCGAGGCACGCGGCACGGGCTGCGGCGGATATACAGGGCGACAGGCACGTCCTTGATGCCGCCGCCACGATCGCCGAGCATCGGCAGCAGACTGCCCTCGTCCACTGCTTGTTCGGAAACCCGTTCCGCGCGCGACCGGTGTGCGCCGCCTGGCTGACGGACGAGGTGAGAGCCCTCGCCCATGGCATCTATGCGGAGCGCGCTTTCGACCGCATGCCTCTTCTGGCCGACGCCCTCGAAGCCTCGGGCTGCACGAACGCCGACGTGATCGAACATTGCCGGTCGGATGGAGAGCACGCTCGCGGCTGCTGGGTTGTCGATCTGCTGCTGGGCAAGGATTGAGCCACGATCGGACGCAGAGTTTGGCCCCGCAGCGGAAGGCCGAGTACGTTGGTTGGGGAGGACACAGTGGGACGGAAGGAACTCGGCCTGCAACGACTAGGGGCTCCGATCAGGGACACATTCGACGCTCTTACGGACATTCAAGGAGATCGCCGCCGACCTCAAATTGCCGGCGGTCCGACTCCGCGATGAGGGGCAACCTCCCAATCGTGATGGCGGCGAGGGACGCGCTTGATCACCTTCGTGACGGCAATCGCCGATTCGTCGCGAGCCAGGCAACCGCATCGGTGGTTCCGAGTCCCGCACACCGCGCGGCGCTTGTCGCGGGGCAGGCGCCGTTCGCCATCGTGCTGGGCTGCTCTGACTCTCGGGTTCCCGCCGAACTGGTATTCGATCAAGGGTTCGGGGATCTCTTCGTGATCCGCGTGGCCGGCAACATCGTCGCACCGTCGCAGATCGGCAGCGTGGAGTTTGCCGCTTCGCGCTTTGGGACGCGGCTCGTCGTCGTGATGGGCCATTCGCAGTGCGGCGCGATTCTCGCGACGATGGACGACGTTCTCGGACGAGCATCGACACACTCGGACAACGTGCGGTTTATCGTGGACTGGATCCGGCCTGCGGTGGAGACGGTCGTTTCTCGGCGCAATGGGACGGATCCGAGCACGGTCATGCAGGACGCCGTTCGGGCCAACGTTCGCGCAGCCGTTGATCACTTGAGGCATGGATCCGCGCTGATCGAGCAGCTCGTCCGAAACGATGCGCTGCTGGTTGTTGGGGCGGAGTACTCGCTCGAGACGGGAGTCGTTTCATTCTTTGACGTGCCTGACCTCACGCCCGCTCCACGATGTGCAAACCGCGGTCGCGATCGATGAGGTACATGAGGCCGCGCGCGTCGTAGCAGACGTCGTTGCTGCAGACGCGACCGCCGTCGGTGGCGTCGGGGACGAACGAGGCGACCTCGCGCGGCGCGTGCGGCTTCGCGATGTCCACGATCCGCAGGCCGTACGCGAACCACGCGACCGGGATTTCCGTCCCACGAACCTCTTCGCATGGTTGATGGCAGCCGGTGAACTCCGGCTGCGGCGAGCCGTCGATGCCATCGACCTGGAACGAGGCGAACGGCGTGGGCCGCGTCTCCTCGGAGATGTCGACGAGCCAGAGAAAGGCCGGCGTGCCCGGCGGGATGCGCATGA
>Ga0075421_100000788_pt1 | contig 34811 bp, 27 predicted proteins | sample SoiMetdeltSBSDD5_FD_75292 | JGI IMG/M metagenome (GOLD analysis project Ga0075421, IMG submission 75292) | Bulk soil microbial communities from a Populus tree surrounding site in Tennessee, USA - Soil MetaG P. deltoides SBSDD5 | ecosystem: Environmental > Terrestrial > Soil > Tree plantation... | reverse complement strand
GATCGAAGCCGGCGAAGACTTTCAAATCCGCGTGATACCCCATCAGCACTGTGTCGCCCTTGGGGTTCAGCGGCAAAGGCGAGTCTACCGAAGTCATCTGAATCCGGAACTCGTCTTGCAGGGACTTTCGGCCCCCGAACGTGAGGTTCCAGATGTAGACCCAAAGACTCCGTGAGGAGTCAGGAAAGATAACGACTAGTTGGCGCGGGTGGCGCGAGGCAGCAGCGACCATACATGACGCACCCGATTGCTCAATCGCGTCCCGAATGGCATCGAGAAGTTCCGTTGGAGTTGCTGCTACCACCTACGCCGACTCCCGTCGAGTCCTTCCCTTCGATCCGACCGCCTTTCTACCACGGTCAGCTCCCTGCCGCGTGCGACCGCCGTCCTCAGCAAGCGGGGAGTCGTCCGCCGTCCCCCAGCCGTCTCCGAGTCTTGAAACCCGATAAGACTCTCCATCGGCTCGCTTCTTACGCGACGCAAACGGGAACAGCATGTCATCCGCATTGAAGCGACCCCGCGCACCGCGCAGGTATTCATCGACAAGCTCCGAGCACACCCATCGTCGCCCCAGGCGCTCGGCCACTTCGCCGGTCGAGCAACTACCTGCGAATGGATCGACCACGAGGTCACGCTTATCTGTGAGCATTCGAATAAAGAACTCAGGAAGCTCTGCGGGGTATCGAGCAGGATGCGGAGGAAGCCCATGCTCCTTACAGTAGCGGAGATACGCTGAATTGCTTTCGGTGTGCGCAATAGCCAGCAGGTTCGGCGGGATCGCAGCGCCGTTGTCGATAGAGAATTTCGTGCTGATGTCGTGCCCGCTCGGCCGCAGCTTTGCCTTGTATCCATTCTTGAGTAGGCCGCGCATGGCATCGCTGTAAGGCGCAAGGACTCTGCGATTGCTCGCCTTGGGCCAAGGCGTGGGTGACAGCCACCAGACGCAGTTTATGGCGTCCTTGACGCGGATCCGTCGAACGGTTACCCATTCAGCAGGCGTAGGGAGGCGCGCCGGATTCCACCAGAAGAATTCCTGCGCCAAGTGGAACTTCACTTGGCGACAGAGCATCAATAGGAGCTCATAGTGGTACAGGCTGCGGGTCGGCTGGCCGGGAATCCACGCGCCACCGATATCGATTACCAGCGAGCCGGTTGGTTTGAGCAAGCGGTGGAACAACTCGCCGAATGGCTTGAACCATTCGACGTAGTCGTCCGAATCGACGTTGCCGTAATCCTTTTTCCGTACGAGGCCGAAGGGCGGACTCGTGACGATCAGGTCTACTGACCCCGGGGCCACTTGCTCGGGTAGGACTGAGAGCGAATCGCCGAGGTAGCTAGCTCCGAGGTTGGTTCGAAAGTATGGCGCTTGGGAGCGATGGCCGTTCATGCCCGATACCGTCGAACGGCGCGCCTTGGCGTTACGCGCCTTCTTTTCGCCGCGGTGGGCGATCATCTGAGCGTCACCTGGACTCGACCCTGATCGTCGCGGGTAATCGCGAAGCTCCCCTCCCGTAGACCCTCAGTGCGCTTTCGCCCGACGGAGATGCGTCTGTGCTTCCAGTCGATCCGGTGCTGGCCGATCGGCGTCCCGTTCAGGACGACTTCCGCAGCGTCGGTGCCCCCCAAGACTTCCCGCATCGCCGCATCTTGGCTGCTGGGCCAGATGACGTAGCCGAACCGCCTGGACCGATCCGTGATCGGGAAACTCGCCTCAGCCGCCATGCCCGCCATGCCTCAAGACCTCCGTATGGCGACGGTACCAAGGGGGCAGCGCGAAGGCGATCCCCTCGGCGCTGAAGAGGTCGCCGGCCGACCCGGTCAGCGGCCGACGGCTCAGGCAGGCCGCAAGGGCGGTCAGCGCGGCGGTCCGGACCAGTAGTGCCGGCTGCGCGCCATGCGCTCGATGTGCCGGGCCAGATAGGCAGCATTGGCCGCGCGGTGCTGCGCGTTCGGGTCGGGCGCTGGGCCGTGAGCCGGTAGCAGCCCCGCCTGCCGTCGCCGCGCCGTGCGCTTGGCGATACCCACGCCCTTGAGGGCCGCCGCTCGGCGCGGAGCGGAGCGCGATCCCTGCCGAGTCGAGCAACGGCCCGCCGGCTCTTCGGGCCACCTGCACTCCCCGCCCGCCCCGCGACTCCACGGCCGGTGAGGGAAGGCGAAAGCTCCGCACCGGCAGATGGGCGCGTGCCGCCTGCGCCGAGAGTAGCCGCGCTCCTCCCGCCACGACCGGCCCATCGCCCGTGAGCCGCCGTGCCGCCAGCAGCGTCGTGTGGGGTCGTTCCAGACGGCGTAGCAGCGGCAGGGGGAACCGTCGCGGCGTGTCGCCGTGCATCGCCGCTGCGCGCGTCTTTGGGCGCTGTAGGCCATCGTGGTGCGCTCCGAGGGGGCGCCCGAATTGTCCCTCGCTGGAGAGCCGGTAGGAAGCGCGAAGCAAGGGGGGCTGCGAGGCTTCGCGCCAAGACCGCCGCTCTCCCCCAGGCTGGCGGGGTGGCGGTCTTGGGCACTGCCGACCCGTGGTAGCCTTGGCCGCATGGTCGCAGTCAGGAAGCGCCTCGCCTCGTGGAGCATGATTGTCGGCGGCCTGGGGCTCGCCTACCTCGGCGGTGGCGCTTGGCTCGCTTGCGGCGTGGCCTTCGGGGTGGCAGTGTTCGTCGCGTTGCCGTTCTGGTTGGGCAACGTGTTCAGCGAGCCGCACGCGCAGCGTCGGCGCTAAGGCCGCGACTCTCGCGCGCCTTGGCAGGTGGCGGTCTTAGGCGTCACCGAGACCGCGCCTCTGCTCCCCTCCGACCCTGACCCGTTGTCAGGGTGGCACCAGGGGGCAGGCGTCCGGGGGTATGTCCGGATGGCTGCCGCGCTGTGTTTCGTGCTCTTGCTTCCGACCTGCGAAGTCGGCGCTCCCTCGTTCTTTCTCAGGTCGGCAACCTGAGAGCATCTCAGGCAGGGCGAGGTAGAACATCAGCGATGGACAGTCACCCGAAGCTACCCGCGGAGCACGACCCGACGACCAACTGCCTCCTCTGGCGCGGCCCGCGATCCCCCGACGGGCGGCTTTTCTGGTACTTCCGCGGGGAGCAGCGGATGATCGCCCGCGACGCGTTCGCGTCGGCCTACGGTGCCCTGTCGGTGGCGAGCCGGCTGCGCCGAGTGTGCAGCTCGCCTACGTGCATCAGCCCGTACCACCATGTTGTCCAGAACCCTCTGAGGCTCGCCGAGATCGTGGACTGCTCGATGGAGGAGGTCCGCGCCGTCGCCAACCTGATCCGCAGCCGCCAGCGCCGGGACCCGGAAGAAGGCATCTGCTGGGACGTGGACCAGCCGCACCAACTCGGCTTGCGCGAGGAGCGAATGCGGGCGTGGGCCAGTCGTCTCGACGAGGCGCCGCTGCTCGTGCTGGCCGCCTACGCGAGCCTCGTCGGCGCCAGCCAGCGGTCGTTCCGCCGGCACGCATCGGCCAGCTCCCAGCCCCGCCCGGTCATCGACCGCCTGCTCGGCGAGGGTGGCTCCCCTTCCCCAAGCAAGCAGCGGGACTGAGCCTCACCGCGGCGACGACGCCGGAGGCTCGTACAGCCACTCCTCGCGGAGCTTGAGCAACTCGGCCTTGGCGTGCATCAGCCACGCGGCCGCCCCGTCGCACGCACGAAGATCGCCGCGATCGGGCCCGTTGAGGTCGGGAAGTTCCTTTAGGCCAACCGAGGCTCGCTCTGGTTGTCCGGCAAAGTGCGTGTGTTCAAAGGTGCGCACACGCACCAGAAAGCCGCGTGCATTGCGAAAGTCTGCCCAGGTGCGCTCGGGCTTCTGTACCCGCGCCGCGTAGTCGTCGCACTCGTCGATCAGCGCGTTCAACTTCGGAAGCCCTGCATGCGGAGGCTCGCGCAGCTTGCGCGCGGGCGGAATTGCGGCACGCAGCGCGATCAGTTGCCCGTGGTGGTCCACCCGAAGGCGATGGAAGGCGAAGATGGGGGCGACGGCCAGGGATACCGCGAAGATTCCCCACCACACCCATGACGGCGGAGTCGGGTTCGTCGTGGGCCCGAGTGCCATTCCTACGGCGGTGGCCAGCGCGCCGGCCACTACCCACCACCACCTGCCGACTGCAACGACGTACAGCCGCGCCGAAGTCCTCCATCGCACGTCATCCGCTGGCGCTGGTAGGTCTGGCATCCCGGCCAGTTGACCCGACGGGGCGGCCTGCCGGCAAACGGACGCGCAGCGTTCAGTCGCTCCGGCCCTCCATCGAAGACCGCCAAGGCCGCCAAGCTGCTACGTGGCGGCCTTGGCTTAGTCTTGGCGGTCTTGGTCGCACCTAGTGCCCTGCGGCGAGGGGTTTTTGCATCTCCGATCCAGCCCGACCCCGTTCCTCCCCCCTCCGCCAGCCCCCTCGCGGCACGGCAAGACTGCGCGCGTTCGCCTGGCGCGCGACGCCACGGGCGACGACGGGCGACGTGGACCCTGCCTCCAACCGACGCGCGCACCGACGCCACGTCGGGCCGTTGAGCCGAGCGGATCGCTTCGGCGCGCGGGCGGGCGCCCGCACCGTTCGCCAAGCGTCGGCCTGGTCTGGCGCTGGACCAGTACCGCGTGATCGCGGATCGCTACGCTTGCCGCGTCGCGATCAGCCGTCGCCCCGTGCAGCTCGCACCATCGCCACGATCCCGGCGCGCACTGCCGCAGGCAGCGCGCTCCAGGCATCGACGACTGCCGCGAGGTCGGTGTCGGCGACCGCAGGCTCGGCGCGGTCGTTCTCGACCTGAGTGCTGTCGCTACTGCTGTCGGTCGTCGGAGCGCCTTCCGAAGTCTCGGCAGTTTCGCGACTTACGCAACTCTCGGGCAGCCTGTCACGCTGGAAGTCGAGGGTTCGAGTCCCTTCACCCTCGCCATCGCAACGCGGCGCATCGCTCCCCAGCCCATCGGCACGCCTGCTGGCAGTCCCGCTCCCGTTGCCCGCTGGCGCGATTCGCGATCTGCCCTCGCGTCGGGTACAAGTTCGCCAACGGCGCGGGGTGTCTGGTGCGCACCCGACCCCGCAGCCGCTTGTCCGGATGGCCATGGAGACCCAGGGATGTACCTGAAGCGCAGCTGTTCCTTGCTCGTGCTCGCCCTCGCGCTGCTCATGCCGTCCTGCGTGTACGGCAACTTCGGGCATCCGCTCGACACGGACGTGAACGACACCACGCTGGGCAGCAAGGTCGGTGAATCGGAGATGCAGTCCGTGCTCTGGCTGGTGGCGTGGGGCGACTCGGGCGTGGCCGCGGCCGCGAGGAACGGCGGCATCACGACCATCCGCCACCTGGACCAGCGGACGCTCTACATCCTGTTCGGCCTGTACTACAAGAACACGACCATCGTGTACGGCGACTGAGGCCATGCTCGCGCTGCGAGTCTGCGCTGTGGGCCTGCTCGCCGCCTGCCTGACGGGCTGCGGCCTGCTCTACACGAACATCGTCGTGCCGCTCGACCTGAACGTCGAGGACGTGCCGACGCAGCCCGTCACGGGAAAGAGCGACTGGAAGACCGTCGCCTACGTCGTGCAGTTCGACTGGGACAGTGCGGCCATCGCCGACGCGGCCCACAAGGCCGGCATCGAGCACATCTACTACGCCGACATGGAGATCTTCTCCATCCTCTTCGTCTGGCGGCAGCGCACCGCCATCGTCTACGGGACGGGACCCTGACGGGACGCCGAACCGCCTGCCGGCGGCGTGATCGGACGGCCGCGGCGGGGCGAGGCGAAGTCACCCCAGCTTCGCCTCCAGCGTGATGTTCGCCTTGAGCAGCCGCGACACGGGGCACACCTCCTTGGCCTTGGCCGCGATGCGCTGGAACGTGGCGGCGTCCGTGCCGGGCACCTTGCCGGTGAGCGCGAGCTTCACGGACGGGATCATGAAGCCGGTCGCGTCCTTCTCGAGGCGCACGACGGCCTTCGTCTCGAGCCGCTCGGCCGGGTGGCCCTCCTGCTCGAGCAGGGCCGCGAGCTGCATCGTGAAGCAGGCCGCGTGCGCGGCGCCGATCAGCTCCTCGGGGTTGGTGCCGGGCTGGTCCTCGAAGCGGCTGGCGAAGCCGTAAGGGAGCGAGCTCAGCGCGCCGCTCTGCGTGGAGATGGCGCCGCGGCCGGTCTTGAGGCCGCCCGACCACGAGGCGGATCCGCTGCGGTCGATGGAAACAGGCATGGTGCTCCTTCCGAGCAATCGAGTGAGGGAGTCGATGCGCGCCGCGGGGATGCACTCCCCACGGCGCGCGGAGTCACGGATAGGATCGCTCCGGATCGCCTGCGGCCGAGTCGATGTCGCCGCGTCGTTCCTCGGGCGAGCCGCCTGCGGGAAGGGCTTCCGCCAGCGCCGCCATGCTCTCCCAGCCGCCGCCCAGCGCCTTGTAGAGCGCGATGGCCGTGGTGGTGATCCCGGACTCGCTCAGCGCCACCTCGTCCTCGAGCGCGGCGACGCTGCGCTCGGTGTCGACCACGGCCTGGAAGTCGGTGAGGCCCTCGCGGTACTGCGTGCGCGCGAAGTCGACCGCGCGACGCGCCTCGCTGGCGGCCAGCTCGAGCGAGCGGAGCCGCGTCTGCTCCTGCAGGAAGGCGGTCATGGTGTTCTCGGCTTCCTCGAGCGCCGAGAGGACCGTGCGCTCCCAGCGCACGAGCGCCTGCTCGGCGCGTGCGTCCTGCGCCTGCACGCGCTGGCGCAGCCGTCCGCCGTCGAAGAGGTTCCAGCGCAGGGACGGGCCGAGTGCGAACTCCTCGCTGCCGGAGTCGAACACGTCGCCGGCCTCCTCCGCCGCGAGGCCGAGGGTGCCGCCGAGCGTGAGGCGCGGATAGAGGTCGCCCTCGGCGACGCCGATACGCGCAGTCTCGGCGGCGAGCACGCGCTCGGCGCGGCGCACGTCGGGGCGGCGGCGCAGCAGGTCCGCGGGCACGCCCACCGCCACCTCGGCCGGAGGCACTGGAATGGGGGCCGAATCGGCGAGCTCGGCGGTGAGCTCGCCGGGGGACAGGCCCAGCAGGACGGCGAGGCGGTTCTCGGTGGCGCGCAGGCCGGTCTCCAGCGAGGGCACGCGCGAGCGCGTGCTCTCGACGTTGCTGGTCGCCTGCGCCACGTCGCGCTCGCCGACGAGGCCCGCGTCGAAGCGCGTCCGCACCAGGGCGAGCGTCTCCTCCTGCAGGGCGACGTTCCTGCGCGCCACGGCCAGGCGAGCCTGGAAGGCGCGCAGCTCCACGTAGTTGCGCGCAGTCTCGGCCGCCACGGTCACGGCCACGTCGCGTGCATCCTCGACGCTGGCCGCGAGGTCCGCGTCGGCCGCCTCGATCGAGCGGCGCACGCGGCCCCACAGGTCCAGCTCCCACGCGGTGTCGAAGCCGGCGGAAAAGAGGTCCGAGTCCGGCACGAAGCCGCCGAGCGGCGTGTTCTCGCTCCCGCCGCGGCGCTCGTAGGCCAGGTCGAGGTCCATGGTCGGGAAGCGGTCCGCGTCGGCGATGCCCCGCAGGGCCCGCGCCTCGCGCACGCGTGCAAGCGCCTCGCGCAGCTCGAGCCCCTGGCGCGTCGCGCGCTCAATGAGGCCGTCGAGGACGGGATCCTGGAGCCGGCGCCACCAGCCGGCGAGGTCGGCCTCGCCGGGCGCCAGCCCGGCGCCCGCCTCGCGCCATCCGGGCGGGACATCCTTCGCGGGAGCGTCGTAGTCCGGGCCGACGGCGGCGCAGGCGAAAAGGAGGGCCGGCGCGAGGACGAGGGCGGAGCGCGCGTTCATGCGACCCCCAGGACCGGCAGCTCGGCCTCGAGCGGCGGCGCCGCGGCCGGTTGAGTCGCGCGCGCCGCCGCATGGTCGGCCGCGATGAGCGAGTAGAAGACCGGAACCACGAACAGCGTGAACACCGTGCCGAGCGTCATGCCCGTGACCAGTACCGTCCCGATGCTGTTGCGCGCCTCGGCGCCGGGGCCGGAGACGAGCACCAGCGGGAAGTGCCCGAAGATCGTGGCGGCCGAGGTCATGAGCACCGGCCGCAGCCTGGTGAGCGACGCCTCGCGCAGCGCGGCCATCTTGCGCAGGCCGCGTTCCTGCAGCGTGTTCGCGAACTGAACGATGAGGATGCCGTTCTTCGCGATCAGGCCCACGAGCGTGATGAGCCCGACCTGCGAGTAGATGTTGATGGTGGTCAGGTCCAGGAAGCTGAAGAGCAGTGCGCCGGAGATGGCCAGCGGCACGGAGCCCAGCAGCACGATAAGCGGGTCGCGGAAGCTGCGGAACTGCGCCGCGAGGACGAGGTAGATGAGCACGACCGCGAAGCCCAGCGTCACGGTGAGCGCCGAGCCCTCGCGCCGGATCTGGCGCGACTCGCCGGCGTAGTCCAGGACCGTGGCCGGGCCCGGCGCCCGGCGCGCGGCGTCCTCGAGCACCGTCAGGCCCTCCTCCTTGGTGACGCCCGGCTTGACGCCGCCGAAGATGCGCACGGCGTTGCGCTGCTGGAAGCGGTTCAGCGTGCGCGGCGCGGTGCTGGTCTCGATGTGCGTGAAGGTCGAGACGGGCACGAGCTGCCCGCCCGGCGTGCGGATCTTGAGGTCCAGCAGCGGCCCGACCGTGGCCCGGTCCTCGTCGCCGACCTGCGGGATGACCTTGTAGCTGCGGTCGAACCAGTTGAAGCGGTTCACGTAGGCGCCGCCCAGCAGCGTGCCCAGCTCCTGGCCGACGCTGGCGAGGTCCAGTCCCAGGTCCGCGATGCGCTCGCGGTCGATCACCACGTGCGCCTGCGGCAGGTCGATCTTGAGGTCCGTGTCCACGTACAGGAACTTGCCGCTCTGCCAGCCGGCGCCGACCACCGCCTGCGCGGTCTCCAGCATGCGGTCCGGCGGCACGTCGCTCTGCAGCACCAGCTCCACGTCGTACTGGCCCGGCGTCGGCAGCGGCGGGTCGAGCCGCGGGAAGACGCGCAGGCCCGGCACCTTCGACACGGCGGCATACACGTCGCCGTACATCTGCTCCGTCGAGCGCGTGCGCTCCTTCCAGTCCTTCGCGACCATGCCGCCGAAGCCGCCCCAGGGCGCGACCAGCGACCACATGAACTCGGCCTCCGGGAAGGCCGTGACCGCGCGGATGACCTTCTTCGACTCGTCGTTGGTGGCTGCGAGCGTGCTGTCCGGCGATGCCTCGAGGAACAGGCTGATGTGGCTCTGGTCCTCCACCGGCGCCAGTTCGCGGCGCGAGTTGGCGAACAGCGGCCAGATGCCCAGCATGACCAGCACGGCGGCCGCGACGATGGCCCAGCGCATGCCGAGCGCGCCGTCGAGCAGGCGCTCGTACGCGCGGCGCACGGCCTCGAAGGCGCGGTTGACCAGCCTGGTCAGGCGGCCTTCCTCGCCGTGCTCGTGCACGAAGCGCGAGCTCATGACCGGCGAGAGCGTGACGGCCACGATGCCGGAGAGCACGACCGCCGCCGCCAGCGTGATCGCGAACTCGAGGAACAGCGAGCCCGTGAGCCCGCCCTGGAAGCCGATGGGCGTGTAGACCGCGGCCAGCGTGACGGTCATGGCGAGGATGGGGCCGACCAGCTCGCGCGCGCCGGCCAGCGCCGCGTCGATGCGCGACTTGCCCATGCGCACGTGGCGCTCGACGTTCTCGACCACCACGATCGCGTCGTCCACGACCAGGCCGACCGACAGCACGATGGCCAGCAGCGTCAGCAGGTTCAGGCTGAAGCCGAAGGCCAGCATGAAGATCGCGGCGCCCACCAGCGAGACCGGCATGGCCACCAGCGGCACGAGCGCCGTGCGCAGCGAGCCCATGAAGAGGAACACGACGACGCCCACGATGAGGATGGTCTCGGCCAGCGTCTTGCTGATTTCCGCCAGCGCGTCGGTCATGAAGCGCGTCCCGTCCCACACGAGGCGCATCTCCATGTCCTTCGGCAGGCTGGGACGGATGCGCTCCATCTCGGCGCGCAGGCGGCCGGCCACCGCGATCTCGTTGGCGCCGATGAGCGGCCAGACGCCCAGGTACACGCCTTCCACCTCGTTGCGCTTGGCCACCTGCTCGGCTTCCTCGGCGCCCAGCTCCACGCGCGCCACGTCGCGCAGGCGCACGATGGCGCCGCCGCGGTCGGCCACGATCAGGTCCTCGAACTCCTCGGTGCTGCGCAGGTCGGTGTTCGCGAGCAGGTCCACCTGCACCAACCGGCCCTTGGTCTGGCCCACGGCCGCCAGGTAGTTGTTGCGCTGCAGCGCCGCGTGCACGTCACCGGGCGCGAGGTTCAGCGCCGCCAGGCGGTCGGGGTCGATCCAGACGCGCATCGCGAGCTGCCGGCCGCCCTCCTTGTTGGTCACGCGCTGCACGCCCTCGATCGTCGCGAGCTGCGGCTGCACGGTGCGCAGCAGGTAGTCGGTGATGGACGAGACGCTGCGCTCGCTCGAGGTGAAGCTGAGATAGAAGGTCGCGTAGGGCCGGTCGGCTCGCTGCACCTCGATCACGGGCGGCTCGGCCTCGGCCGGCAGCTCCGACCGCACCTGCTGCAGGCGCGCCGTGACCTCCGCCAGCGCGGCCGTGCTGTCGTGGTTCAGCTTGAGGTGCACCGTCACGGTGGACAGGCCGGCGCGGCTGGTCGACTCGAGGTGGTCCACGCCGCCGATGGCCGACACGGCGCGCTCGATCGGCGTAGTCAGGAAGCCGCGCACGGTCTCGGCGCTGGCGCCGTAGTAGACCGTCGTGATGAGCACGGACGAGCTCTCGATCTGCGGGTACTGCTGCACCGGCAGGGCCGTGATCGCGCGCCAGCCGACGAGGACCAGCACGAGGTTGACCACGATCGCGAGGACCGGGTGGCGGATGAAGAGGTCGGTGAACGAGCGTTGGCCGGCGCCGTCGTCGCGTTCCGGCACGCCGATCTCCTTGGACGTCATCGCGCGCCGTCGCTTTCCGCCGGCGCGTCGGCGACGGCGACCAGCAGCGCGTCGCGCAGCTTGAAGGAGCCGGACGCAGCCACCCGCTCGCCGGCCTGCAGGCCCGACTCGATGACGACCTCGTCGCCGAGGACGGTGCCGCCCTGCACGGCCCGGGCGTGCGCGCGGGGCTGGCCGCCCTCGTCCGGCTCGATGACGAAGACGTGGTCACCGTCCGGCCCCTTGCGCAGGGCGCTCACGGGCACGACCACGGCGAGGTCGGGGCGGCCGAGCGGCACCGACACGCGCACCGAGGCGCCCGGCGCGGGCGCAGTCCCGGAACCGGCCTCCAGCCGGGCGCGCACCCACGCATTGCGCGTCGCCGCGTCGACGCGCGCGTCGATCGCCACGACCTGCGCCGGCACCGGTGGCCCGTCGCCGACGTGGATGTCCACCACATCCCCCGGCTGCAGCCCGGCGGCCACGTCCTGGCCGACGGTGAAGTCCACGTTCACGGCCTCGTCCAGGCCCTGCAGCGTGGTCAGCTCCGTGCCCTCGTCGAGGTACTGGCCGGGGTGCACGTCCGAGAGGCCCACGCGCGCGCGGAAGGGCGCGCGGACGGTCTTGCGCTCGATGACCGCACGCGATCGCTCGACGTTGGCGCGCGCCACGTCGCGCTCGGCGCGTGCGCGGTCCACGTCCATCTCGGACGCGCCGTGCCCCAGGCTCGCGCGCTCGAGGCGGCCGAGCGTCGTCTCCGTCAGCCGCGCCTGCGCCTCCAGCGCCGCCAGCTCGGCCTGCTCGACATCCACGTCGAGCGCGACCAGCACGGTGCCCACCTCGACGATCGCGCCCGGCTCCAGCGCGACGTGCCGCACCGTGCCGGCCAGCTCGTTGCGCAGCGTGATCGAGCGCAGCGCGAGCACCGTACCGATGGAGGTGCTCGTGGCCACGTGCTCGCGCGAGTGCGCCACGGTCACCGTCACCGATTCCATCGGCTCGGGCTGGTTGGCGGCCTCCTCGGCGGCCGCATCCCGGGAGGCATCCTTCCAGGCGGCCAAGGCGATCCCGGCCAGCATCACGCTGGAGAGGAGCAGGGCGGGTGCGAGCATCGGTCGGCGCTTCATCGAAGGAGTCCGTCAGGGGTTGGACACGTGGGCCGGCGCCCCGGAAGGCCGCCGCCACTCCCATGTCGTTCGAGGATCGAGGCCGTCGACAGGCGCCAGGCGCAGGCGGCCGGAGGGCTAGTAGTAGACCAGTCGTCTTGAGAGCGACGTCGGGAGCGGTAGCCCAGCGAGCGCATGGGATTCAGCTCGGCTTGCCGGGGAGCAGGGAGTCGAAGACGAAGGACAGGAGGTCGTCCACAGGCTGCAGGCTGCGGTCGATCTGCATGCGGATCGTCGCGCCCTCCCACAGCATGACGAGCACGTTGGCCAGGCGCTCGGGGTCGTGGTCCCTGCTGATCTCGCCCACCGCCTGCCCCTCACGAATGACGCGTGCCAGCAACGCCGCCCACTGGTCGTAGGCGCACTTCACGGCCGCGTGCACCGGCTCGCTGAGCTGCGCCGTCTCCAGCGCGAGCTTGGGAATGAGGCATTCCCGCGCGGCGCCGTTCTCAAGGCACTCCTCGCGGGAAAGCTCGAAAACGGCCCGCAGGCGCTTCAGCGGCGACCTGCGCCGATCGCCCACGATGGGCTGCAGCAATTCGACATGCTCCTGGCAGGCCTGCTCGATGAGCGCGACCCCGAAGTCCTCCTTCGAGTCGAAGTAGTGGTAGAAGGACCCCTTGGGCACCTTGGCGCGCTTCAGGATCTCGGCCAGGCCGCAGCTGTTGAAGCTCTTCTCGGAGATGGCCTGCGCCCCGACCTCGAGGATCCTGGCGCGAGTTCCCGTGTCCTTGGCGGGCGGTGACATGGGGAGAGAATAGACCGGTCGTCTAGTCACTGTCAAGGGCCTCCTCGAAGTTCAGCGTCCACGTGGACGCGATGCCTTCGGGAGAGTCGCTTCCGGGCCGTGGCGCTGCACCGGCCGATCCGGCCCGCGGTCCAGCGGCCGCGTGACCGCTGGCGTCGGCTGTCAGCCTCTCCGCCTCACGGCACCTTCGCGAGCAGCCCGTTGCTCAGCGCCACACCCTTCACCGCCGCCGCATCCAGGACCATGGACTGCAAGTACAGGCCCAGCCCCGCGAGCGACGCCGGCCATGACGACCAGGACAGCAGGACGCTGCCGTCCGGACCGGTCGAGGGCGCCAGCGTCAGCAGCGGAGGCAGGGCGAGGAACACGCCGCCCTTGAAGGCCACGGGCGTGTTGGCGGTCGAGATGAAGAGGATCGTGGGCGCCGAGACGGCCGCGTTGGAGAGGCGGATCCAGCCCGGCGTGCCGACGACGAGGCTGCCCGAGCCTTCGAGCTGCGGCGTCCCGGACACGCCGGCGAGTCCCGAGCCGAGATCCGTCCACGGCGGGCAGCCCCAGGCGGCGATGTGGTTGCTGGCCAGGTTGCCCGCCGACGTGAAGTCGCCGCCGGCGTACAGCACCGCGCCCGCACCCGCATGAAGGACGGCGAGCGCCTTCACGCTCGAGCTCATGCCGCTGCCGAGCGCCGACCAGTCGGCGCCGCTCCACCGCGCGATCCGGTTCGCCGGGAGGCCGCCCGCGGTGGTGAACTCGCCGCCTGCGTAGAGCGCCGCACCGGAGCCGTCGTCGTGCACGGCGAGCGACAGGACCGCGTCGGCCGTCCCGCTGCCGACGGGTTCCCAGCTCGTGCCGGTCCAGCGCGCGATGCCGGTCGTCCCGTCGACGCCGCCTGCGATGCTGAAGTCTCCGCCGGCATAGAGCGCGGTCCCTCCGCCGTCATCGAAGGTGGCGAAGGCGTGGACCGAGCCGTCCACTCCGCCTCCCAGCGCCGACCAGTGTGCGCCGTTCCAGCGAGCCACGTGCTGAGCGGCGCCGCCGCCCGCGGCCGTGAAGTCTCCGCCAGCGTAGAGCGTCGGGCCGCTGCCGTCATCGAAGGCCTGCAGCACGAGGGCCGAATCGTCCAGCCCGCTTCCCAGCGGCGACCAGTTCGCGCCGTCCCATCGGGCCACGTGCAGCGCGGCGGTGCCGCCGGCGACGGTGAACGATCCGCCCGCGCAGAGCACCGGCCCGCCGCCGTCGTCGAACACCGCGAGCGCGTCGACGGGCGCGTCCATCCCGCTGCCGAGGGCCGACCAGTCCGAGCCGTTCCAGCGGGCGACGAACGCGGCCGGCGTGTCGCCCGCGACCGTGAACCTGCCGGCCGCGTGGAGCGCCGGCCCGCTGCCATCGTCGAAGACCGCGAGGGCCGTCACGTTGCCGTCCATGCCATCGCCCAGGGCCGACCAGCCGGAGTCGTCCAGCCGCGCGATGTGGCGAGCGGCCACGCCGCCGGCGACCTCGAAATGGCCGCCCGCGTACAGCGCCGTCCCGCTGCCATCGTCGAACTCGACGAGGTCCTCGACGGCGTCGTCGACGCCGCTGCCGAGCGCGGACCACTCGGCGCCGCTCCACCTCGCGACGAACTTGGCGGCGACGCCGCCCGCGGTGCTGAAGACGCCGCCCGCATAGAGGACGGGTCCGCTGCCGTCGTCGAAGCCCGCGATCGTGCTCACGGCGCTGTCCAGGCCCGCGCCGAGCGGAGACCACGTGGAGCCATCCCAGCGCGCGATGAAGTCGGCCGTCACGCCGCCCGCCGTGTGGAAGTAGCCTCCGGCGTGGAGCGCCGGTCCGCTGCCGTCGTCGACGACCGCGAGCGAGTACACGCGCGCGTTCATCCCACCGTTCACCGACCGCCAGGTCGAGCCGTCCCACCGGGCGATGTAGCTCAGCGGCGTGTCGCCGGAGAAGGAGAAGGCGCCGCCCACGTAGAGCGTCGGGCCGCCTCCATCGTCGAAGACGGCCATGTCGTAGACCCCGAGGTTGAGGCCGCTGCCGAGCGCCGCCCAGGTCGAGCCATCCCACCGGGCGATCATGCTGGCCGGCACGCCGCTCGCGCTCTCGAAGCTGCCGCCCACGATGAGCGCCGGGCCGCTGCCGTCGTCGAAGGTCCCGAGGCTCTCGACCACGCCGGACGTGCCGGCGCCGAGCGCCGACCAGGTCGAGCCATCCCACTTCGCGACGTTGCGGGTGCCGGGCGCGTCGCCGGCGATCGAGAAGTCTCCTCCGGCATAGAGTGCCGGTCCGCCGCCATCGTCGTGCACCACCAGATCGAGCAAGCGGCCATTCATTCCGCTGCCGAGCGCGGACCAGCTCGCGCCATCCCACTTCGCGATGGAGTTGGCGGAGACGCCGCCCGCCTTGGTGAAGGTGCCGCCGACGTAGAGCGCCTGTCCCGAGCCGTCGTCGAACACCGCGAGGCAGTAGGAACTGTCGTTGACACCGCTGCCCAGGGTGGACCAGGTCGAGCCATCCCACTTCACGATCCAGCTTGCCGGCTGGCCGCCGGCGAAGAGGAAGTTGCCTGCCAGGAACAGCGCCGGTCCAGTGCCGTCGTCGAAGACCGCCAGGTCGGAGACCGACGCGTCCACTCCCGGCGATGGCCCGAACTGCGGCAGCCAGGCGGGCTGGCAGCCGCCCGCCAGCTCGGCGCCGGAAGCGTCGCCGGCCACGTCTCTCTCCGCGGCGAGCTGGCCGGTCGTCACGCCCTGCAGCAGCAGCAGGCCGAACGAGGCCAGGAGTACGCGCTGCCGAAGGGGCCAGCACTTGGTGTGAATCATGACCTCAGCCCCCCAACAAGCGGCCCTGAGTCCGTCCCGGCAATCAGCCCTGGCCCGGGACAGGCGCGAGCCTAGCCGACACGTGCCGACCTGCACAGGTCGAGCGCCGAGGGCGGCGGCCTGCAGCGGCCGGCGCCACAGGAGTTAGCCTCAGCGGCGTGCCGCCCAAGCGCCCTTCCCGACGCCGACGCATCGTGCGGCGCATCCTGCTCGCTCTCCTGGCCGCCGAGCTGCTGCTGCAGCTGGTGCGCCCGACGCTGCTCGACCGCGTGCGGCAGCGCGCCTTCAACGTGTCGGGCGACGACGCCGACTTCGTGACGCTCCAGCCCCTCAACTTCGACCCGGCGACGCGCCTGCCGCTCCTCGTCTACGACCCGGACGCCTTCTGGGTCATGGCGCCCGATCGGCAGGGCGCCTACTTCCTCACGGCCGAGGTGCGCACCAATGCGCTCGGCCTGCGCGGGCCACCTCTCGTGCCTCGCGCCGGGGACGACGAGATCCGGTTGCTTTTCCTCGGCGACTCCGTGACCTTCGGCATGCGCGTCGGCGAGTCCGAGCGCTACGCCGACGTGCTCGTCGAGGCGTTGCGCGCCGAGGCGCCCGGGCTGTCCTTCACCGCCGTCAACGCCGGCGTCATCGGCTACTCCGTGACGCAGGTGCTGACGCGCCTGCCCGACTGGCTGCAGGCGGCGCAGCCCGACGTCGTGCTCGTCGCCCTCGGCCTGAACGACTGCCTGCTGCTGCCCGCCTCCGACGCGCAGCTCCGCAGCGAGACGACCTCGACCTGGGAGCGGCTGCGGCACGCGGCGCGCGCCAGCCAGCTCGTCTGCTCCCTCGAGGTCGCCGTCGCGTGGCTGCAGCGCGAGGGGGCGTCGCTCGCCACCGACCGCCGGCGGCCGGTGGCGCACTGGTTGCACTATCCGCGGCTTCCGTCCGGCTCCACGCGCGTGCCGCGCACGTCCGGGGAGGACTTCTTCGCCGCGCTGGAGGAGATCGAGCGCCTGTGCAGCGCTTGCGGCGCGACGCTGGTGCTGGTGACGGAGCACGCGTCGCCCGAGGTGCCGTCGACGCGCCTGCCCGACCCGGACTGGTTCGAGCGGCTCGGCGGACTGTGCGCGAGCCTGCGCGAGCACGCAGCGCGCCGCGGCCTCGTCCTCGCCGACGCGCGCGCCGCGCTGGGGCGCAGCCCGAAGGCGCCGCAGGAGCTGATGCTCGATTTCTGCCATCCTTCGCCCGCCGGTCACGCCGTGATGGCGGCCGAGCTCGACCGGACGCTCGAGACGTCGGGCCTGCTGGCCCGCTGGCGGCAGCGTGCCGAACGGCGATAATCGCCGCGCCATGGACCTCCTGGAAGTCATCCGCCTCGCCGCCCAGCGCGGCGCGAGCGACATCCACGTCGCCGCGGGCCAGCCCGTCGTGCTGCGCGTGCGCGGCGAGCTGTCCCTGCTGGATGCCGGGGCGGCTGTGACGCCCGCGTCCGCCGAGGCCATCGCGCGCGCCGTGCTGACCGCCGAGGAGTGGTTGCACTGGAAGCAGCAGGGGTCGGCGGACAAGGCGCTGACGCTCGAGGGCGTGCGCTGCCGCGTGAACGTCTTGCGCTCGGCCGGCGCGGTCGGCCTCGCCGTGCGCCTCCTGCCGGGCGACGAGGTCACCCTGGCTTCGCTCAACCTGCACCCCGACCTCGCGTCGCTCATCGAGCCCGAGCACGGCCTGGTGCTGGTCAGCGGGCCCACCGGCTGCGGCAAGTCGTCCACGCTCGCGGCGCTGGTGCAGGAGGTGAACCGCACGCGCGAGGCCCACATCGTGACCATCGAGCAGCCGGTGGAGTTCGCGCTGCGGCCGGACAAGTCGTTCATCCGGCAGCGCGAGGTGGGGCACGACACGCCGTCCTTCGAGCAGGGCCTGCTGGATGCCACGCGCGAGGACATCGACGTGCTCATGGTGGGCGAGATGCGTGACCGCGAGACCATGCGCCTCACGCTCGACGCGTGCGAGACGGGGCACCTGGTGCTGGCCACCGTGCACAGCGCGACGGTGGTCGAGGCCCTGCAGCGCATCGTGTCGGCCTTTCCGGCGCAGGAGCAGGCGTCCGTGGGCGCGCAGCTGGCCGACGTGCTGGTGGCGGTCGTGTCGCAGCGGCTGGTGTGGCTCGACGATCCCGGCCTGCGCGTGCCGGAGTGCGAGATCCTGCGCGCCACGACGGCCGTGCGCGCCGTGCTGCGCCAGGGCCAGTTCTTCAAGCTGCCCATGCTCATGGACACCGGCGCGAAATCGGGCATGTGGACGCTGCTGCGCTACCGTGAGTGGATCGAGCACCACGCGGGCTGGGTGCTGCCCGCGCCCCCGGCCGCGGCCGGTCCGCCGCCGCGCGCCGCCCGCGCTCCGGCGCCGCCCGCACCGCCTGCGCGGCTCGCGGGCGAGACGTCCTCCGGCCGCGACGACGTCATCGTGATCGAGCCGCCGGAAGGCAAGATCTCCGACATCCTGTCCGAGCTGGATCCCTGAACCGCCCTGGAGGGTCTCGCGTGCTGAAGCGCCACACGTTCCTCGTCCTGGCCGCGGCGTCCCTGCTGGCGGGCGGGTGCACTTCGCACGGCGCCGACGGAGCGTCGGCCGGCGACACGGCGGCCCCGATGCCCCTCGGTCCGAGCCAGGTCTTCGACTTCGACGGCGAGCCGGCCGGCAGGCTGCCCGCGGGCTGGCGCGTGGAGGGGACGCGCAGCGGCCTCGGCGGCGGCGGCGCGGGCCTGGCCGAGTGGGCGGTGGTCGACGACGCCTCGGCGCCGTCGGGCAGCCAGGCGCTGGCCGTCACCGCCAGCCGGCACGGCGAGCAGGACACCTTCAACCTGTGCTGGACCGACAAGGTCAGCTTCCGCGACGGCCGGCTGCGCGTGGCCGTGAAGGCCGTCTCGGGCGACGTGGACCAGGGTGGCGGCCCCATCTGGCGCGTGCAGGGCCGCGACGACTACATGCTCTGCCGCTACAACCCGCTCGAGCAGAACTTCCGCGTGTACCGCGTGCATCACGGCGTGCGCACGCAGCTCGGCTCGGCGCGGGTGGATCTCGAGGGCGGCGACTGGCACGTCATCGAGGTCGTGCAGTCCGGCCCGCACGTCACCTGCACGCTGGACGGCGGGGCGCTGCTGCAGGCCGACGACGACCTGCTGCCCGCGGCCGGCGGCGTGGGCGTGTGGACCAAGGCCGACGCGCTCACGGCCTTCGACGACCTGGGCGTGGAGCAGGCGAAGCACTGAGCCGCCCGGACCGGCCGCCGGCGCGGGGAGCGATGAGCCGGCCGCGCCCCCGGCTCCGGCTGCTCGTCCGCCTGCTCGCGCTCGTCGCCGGCCTGCTCGTGCTGGCCGTGCTCGTGCTGCTCTCGTGCGTGAGCTTCGAGCGCGAGCTGACGCCGGAGCAGGAGTCGCGCGTGCGGCGCTCCACCTACGCGGCGCCCACCGGCCGCGTGGCGCTGCTGGCCGCCGGCACCGAAGGCGCCCCGCGCGTGATCCTGGTGCACGGCACGCCGGGCGACTCCAGCGACTGGCTGGCGCTCCTGCTCTCCCCGCCGCCGGGCTGCGAGCTGCTGGCCGTGGATCGCCCCGGCTTCGGCCGGAGCGAGCCGCGCGGCGCGGTGCCCGCGCTGCACGCGCAGGCCGAGGCCCTGCTGCCGCTGCTCGCGCCCCGCGGCGGACACTGGCCGGTCCTCGTGGGCCACTCGCTCGGCGCGCCGATCGTCGCGCTGCTCGCGGCCGAGCACCCGGACCGCGTGGGCGGCCTGCTGCTGCTCGCCGGCGCACTCGACCCCGCGCTGGAGGAGTGGCACTGGTACAACCGCGTGGCCGGCGCGCTGGGGCCACTGCTCTCGCGCCCGCTGCGCAACAGCAACGACGAGCTGCGGCCGCTCCGCTCCGAGCTGGCGTCGCTGGCGGGCCTGCTGCCCGCGGTGCGCTGCCCCGTGGTGATCGTGCACGGCCGGCAGGATCAACTCGTGCCCTTCGCCAACGCGGCCTACGCGCAGCGCATGCTCACGGGCGCGTCCGAGGTGCGCCTCGTCGACCTGCCCTACGGAGACCACTTCCTGCCCTGGAACGCGCAGGACACGCTGCGCAGCGCGCTCGCGTCGCTGACCGGGCGCTGACCGGCGCGCGCACCGGCCGTCCGTCGCCGCCGCCGGTTTGCTAGCTTGGCCATTCGGGCGGGCCGAGCCTGCCCGGGAGGAGAACCACCATGAGCCTGCGTCCGTCCTCGCTCGTCACGCTGCTGGCCCTCGCGCTGAGCGGCTGCTCCGGCGCCGAGTCCGCGCCGCAGAAGACCGTGATCGAGGAGCGCCCGCCGTCCAACCAGCAGGTGGCAACCGCTGAGGCCGAGGTGGTCCGCGCCCAGGCCGATGCGCACGCCGCGCGCGAGGCGGCCGACCGCGCCCAGACCGAGGAGGAGGCCGCGCGCCTCGCCAAGGAGAAGTACCTGGCCGACGTGGCCGCCGCCAAGGCCGAGCTCGAGCGCAAGGCGAAGGAGGCCGAGGCCCTGCGCCAGGCGAACGCCGCGGCGATTCCCGACACCGTCGCGCCCTTCCAGGAGAAGGCGCAGGCCGGCGCGGGCTTCAAGCCCGAGATCCTCGCGCTGCCCGCCGAGCCGGCCGACTACGCGCCGCTGCACGGCTTCCAGCGCATGGAGATCCCGGCCGACAACCCGCTGACCGCCGCCAAGGCTGCGCTCGGCCGCCAGCTCTACTACGACCCGCGGCTGTCGGGCGACGGCAAGCTCTCCTGCTACTCCTGCCACGTCTGCGAGCACGGCCTCACCGACGGCAAGGCGCTCGGCAAGGGCGCCTTCGACAAGTCGCTCACGCGGTCCGCGCCCAGCATGTGGAACGTCGGCTACCACTGGGCCCTCTACTGGGACGGTCGCGCGCCCACCCTGGAGAAGCAGGCCCTCGCGGCGTGGAAGGGCGCGAACATGGGCGCCTCGGAGCCCGAGAAGATCGCCGCGCAGCTCCAGGCCGTGCCCGGCTACGCGGCGCAGTTCACCGCGGTGTTCGGCGAGCCCGCGAGCGCGGACAACGTGACCAAGGCGCTGGCCTCGTACATGCGCACGATCGTCGGTGGCCACACCCCCTGGGACCGCTACCAGGCCGGCGACGCCAAGGCCGTCAGCGAGTCCGCGCGCCGCGGCGCCGAGGTCTTCCAGCGCGCGGGCTGCGCCGAGTGCCACGCCGGCGTGCTGTTCACGGACCTGCAGTTCCACAACGTGGGCATCGGCATGGAGCGCGCCGAGCCCGACCTCGGCCGCTTCAAGACCACCAACGCCGAGCCGGACCGCGGCGCCTTCAAGACGCCGACGCTGCGCGACATCGCCGAGTCGGCGCCCTACTTCCACGACGGCTCGGCGGCCACGCTGGAGGATGCCGTGGACCTGATGCTTGCCGGCGGCAAGCCCAACCCGTGGCTCGCGACCGACAAGCTGAAGAAGGTGGAGCTCACGGGCACCGAGCGCGCCGACTTGCTGGAGTTCCTGCGGGCGCTCGACGAGCGCTGCGACATGGCGCCGCCGGCGCTGCCGCCGGGGGCGTGAGGCGCCCGCCGCACGTGGAGTCCGGGCGCGTTTTTGCAGGTGCGATGCACATGCACTGCATCTGCATCGCATTTGCAAAACTCGGCCCGACCGCGGCCCGGCGCGGGCCTCAGCCGGCCGCCAGTCGCCACGCCGCGCCGGCCGCGGCGCACACGCCCAGCACCGGCAGCATGCGCACCTTGTAGCCGAATGTGGCCACGGCCGCGCCCGCCGCCAGCACCAGGGACGGCACGTCCAGCGAGGCCAGCTCCGGCACCTGCAGCCGCAACGGCCCGACGGCGTGCATGCGCACCGCGCTGAACAGCACGTGCAGCGCGAACCACACGGCCAGGTTGAGGACCACGCCCACCACGGCGGCCGTGATGGCCGTGAGCGCCGCGTTCAGCGCGCGCTGCCCGCGCAGCGCCTCGATCCACGGTGCGCCGAGGAAGATCCACAGAAAGCAGGGCACGAACGTGACCCAGGTGGTGAGGGCCGCGCCGAGCACGCCGGCCAGCACCGGCGGCAGGTTGCCCGGGTCGCGCAGCGTGGCGAGGAAGCCCACGAACTGCGTGACGAGGATGAGCGGCCCGGGCGTGGTCTCCGCCAGCCCGAGGCCGTCCAGCATCTCGCCCGGCTGCAGCCAGCCGAAGGTCTCGACCGCCTGCTGAGCGACGTAGGCCAGGACGGCATAGGCGCCGCCGAAGGTGACCGTGGCGGCCTTGCTGAAGAAGAAGCCGACCTGCGTGAACGTGTCGCGCGCGCCGCGCACGGCGAGCAGCAGGAACAGCGGCGCCCACCAGAGAAGCAGCCACGTGGCGGCAGTGCGCAGCGCGCGCGGCAGCGAGGGCCGCGCGTGCTCGGGCACCTGCTCGTCGAGCAGCGCGTCCACGGCCGCGGCCGCGTCACCGGGCGAGGCGCCGTGCCCGCCGCGCGTGGCGAAGCGCTGCGGCGCGAGCCGTCCGCCCAGAAAGCCGACCAGCGCCGCGCCGGCGATGACCAGGGGGAAGGGCAGGTCGAGGAAGAACAGGGCCACGAAGGCCGCCGCGGCCAGCATGGCGAGCGTGCCATTGCCGAGCGCGCGGCTGCCGATGCGCAGCACGGCCTGCACCACCACCGCCAGCACCGCCGGCTTGAGGCCGAAGAACAGGCCCTCGATGAAGGCCACCTGGTGCCAGACGGCGTAGATGATGGACAGCACCAGGACGGCCAGCGCGCCGGGCAGCACGAAGAGGAGCCCGGCGGCCAGCCCGCCCGGCGTGCGGTGCAGCAGCCAGCCGACGTACGTGGCCAGCTGCATGGCCTCGGGTCCCGGCAGCAACATGCAGTAGTTCAGGGCGTGCAGGAAGCGGCGCTCGGAGATCCAGCGCCTCTCGTCCACGAGGATGCGGTGCATCACGGCGATCTGGCCCGCCGGCCCGCCGAAGGATTCGAGGCCGATGCGCGCCCAAGTGCGCAGCGCCACGCGGAACGGGATGCCGTGGTCCGGGGCGGCCATGTGGCGGTATCGTACGCGGCCCCGTGACCAGGTGGACCAAGATCCGCCGGACTCTCGCGCGCGTCGCCCTGACCGTGTTGCCGGTGTTCGCGGCGGCCGTCTCCGTCCTGGCCCAGGACGGCGAATCGCCGTCGATGGCCTACCAGCGTGCGCTGACCCTGGCTCCGGCCGAACAGCGGAAGGTGCTGGCCGAGGCCGCGGCGCGTGGCTGCCTGGAAGCTGCGGCGCGGATGATCGAGCTCGGGATGGCCGAAGAGTTGGCACAACTCGACCCGCAGTCCGCGCCGCTCATGGCGTGGACGCGCAGCGATGCGAGCATCGACGGAATGACGGCCGCGCAGGTCCACGGTGACGTGCTGGCGCTCTGGACCCTCGAGCAATCGCCGGCGAGCGTCGCCGACCTCGTGCTGAAGGCGCGAAAGAGCCTGGAGCAGGACGGGATCTCCAATCCCTTCCTCGCTTTGGACCTCGCACGCTCGTACGAAGGCTCGGAACCCAAGGATGCCGCGAGGGCCCGGGCGTTGCGACAGGACCTCGCGAGATCGTTCGAAGCCTTCGCGGAGCATGCCGACCTGCTCGTCCGCGGCGCGTGCCTGCGGAATGCGGCCGATCTGCTGCGCCCCGACCAGCATCCTGGCGGGGACTGGAACCGGGCGGCGGCACTCTATGCGCGTTCCGCACGGGCCCACGAGGATGCGGGAGACCCGGCGTCCGCCGGCGTCAGCCTGTACTTCCAGGGGTGGTGCCTCGAGCCGGACCACGACCCGGCCGGCAACTGGACCGAAGCGGCGAACCTCTTCGCGCGATCGGCGGAGGTGTGCGAGTGCGCTGGAGAAGGTATCTGGCTCGGCAGGAGCCTGCATCGGCTGGGGTGGTGCCTGCAGCCGAACCACAATCCGCAAGGCGACTGGATGCAGGCCGCCCGGTCGTTCGAGCGCGCCGCACACGCGTACGAGACATCGGGCGACCTGTCCGCGTGCGGCACGAGCCTCTTCCAGCAAGCATGGTGCCTGCAGCCGGTCAACAATCCGGCGGGGGACTGGTCGCAGGCGGTGGCCCTGCTGGGCCGCTCCGCGGACGTCCGCGAGCGCGCAGGCGACCTCGCCGGCGCCGGCAAGAGCCTGTCGGAGCAGGCCTGGTGCCTGCAGCCGGGCAGGAATGAAGCCGGCGACTGGTCGCGGGCGGTCGCGCTGGCTGCGCGCGCGGCCGCGCTTCGCCGTGCCGGAAACGATCCTGCGGGTTGCGGGGACAGCCTGTACCTGCAGGCCACCTGCCTGCTGCACGCCGGCGAGGACCGCTCCCAGGTCGAGGCGGCTCGCAGCCTGCTCGTCGAGGCGAAGGACCTGCTCCTCCAGTCTGGCGACACGGCCGGGGCTGCGCGAGTCGAGACGTGCATCCGCTGGATCGACGACGGCTGATCACCACGACCGGCTCGCTCATCGGCCTTCGCCGCAGGACACGGGGCGCTGACGTGGCTGAGGCCACGTGCTATTTCCCGCCGCCATGAACATCCTCCGCTCCCTCTCGCATGAAGTCGCGGGCATCGTCGATGCCGTCGGGCCCGCCGTCCTGCACCTGCGCGCGCTGCACGGCGAACGTGGCGACCTCGGCTCGGGCTCGGGCGTGCTCGTCGCGCCGGACGGCCTCGCGCTCACCAACAGCCACGTGGTCCACGGCGCAAGCGGCATCGAGGCCACGCTTTCCGACGGCCGCACGCTGCTGGCCGACGTGCTGGGCGACGACCCGGTCACGGACCTGGCCGTCATCCGCGTCGGCGTCGCGCCGCCGCTGCCGCACGCCCGGCTGGGGGACAGCAATGCCCTGCGGGTGGGCGACTGGGTGGCCGCGGTCGGCTCGCCCTACGGCCTCGCCTCCACGGTCACGGCGGGCATCGTCTCGGCCCTGGGCCGCACGCTGCCCGGGCGCGGCGGCCGCCCGCTCGAGGGCGTGATCCAGACCGACGCGCCGCTGAATCCCGGCAACAGCGGCGGCCCGCTGCTGGATGCCGAGGGGCTCGTGGCGGGCATCGCCACGGCGGTCTTCATTCCGGCGCAGGGCCTGTGCTTCGCCATCCCGTCCAACACCGCCAGCTTCGTGCTGGGCGAGGTGCTGACCCACGGCCGCGTGCGCCGCGCGCAGCTCGGCATCGGCGCCGAGGAGGTGCTGCTGCCGGCGGCGGTGGCGCGGGCGGCGGGCCTGCCGGAGGCGCGCGGCGTGGCGGTGCGCAGCGTGGCGCCCGGGAGCGCCGCGGCGGCCGCGGGGCTCCGGCCGGGCGACATCCTCGTCGGCCTGGGCGGCGAGCCCCTGCGCACGGTGGCGGACCTGCACCGCGCGCTGGGCGGCCAGGCCATCGGCCGCGAGATCGAGCTGCTGCTGCTGCGGCGCGGCTCGCGCGAGACGCGGCGCATCACGCCGGCCGAGACGCGCGCCGCGGCATGACCTAGAACAGCAGCTGGTACATCAGCCGGGAGCGGTGCGCGTCGGCGGTGTCGCCGTCGTTGCGCAGCCAGGAGAAGTCCATCATCCACTTGCCGGCGTGGCGGGCGCGGTACCAGTTCACGCCCACGGCGTTCTCGTGCGAATCGTCCTCGGTGTCGAAGTTCACGTCGGCGTCGCGCGCGATGACCTCCCACGCCTCGCCGAACACGAACAGGCCGGCCTGCAGGGTGCTGCCTCGGTCGGTCACGTCTGGCACGCCCTCGGCGTCCGTGCGCCGCGTGAAGTGCTCGGCCAGCAGGGAGAACGGACCCGCGAAGAGCTGGGCCTCGAGGCCGCGCGACGAGCTCTCGGAGCTGGGAGTCGCCGTGTTCAGCTCGGCGCTGTCGTCGTTGTGCATGAAGGCGGCGCCGACGATCACCCGCACCGCGCCGTCGTCCAGCGTGGGGAAGGCCGGGCCGTCGAGCGCCACCGCACCCAGCGGGCTCCACGTCACGCGAACCGCCTCGCGCAGGCCGTTCTCGGTGTCGCCGGCGGTGTTGTTGAACGTGGAGCCCTCGCCGTTGTTGACGGCCACCTGCCAGGTCAGCTCGTCCTCGAGCAGCTTGCCGTGCACCATGGCGCCGGGCTCGTAGCTGGGAGCGAACTCCTTGTTGGCGATGGAGCGCTCCTGGAACTGCAGGGAGCCCGTGCTGATCTGTTCCTCGCGGCCGAAGGGCACCTTGAACTGTCCGAAGCGGAAGGCGGCGTACTGGCTGAAGGCCCAGTTCATGAAGGCCTTCTCGAGCTTGGCGTCCCTGCCCTCGGCCGGGTTGTCGGCATCCTTGTTCGTGCCCATGTCCAGCTCGACCTCGTAGGTCGTGTCGGGCGTGCCGCTGATGCCGTAGGCCTCGATCCGCGCGCGCGGCACGCTGAAGTTGGTGTCGTCCTGCGTGTCGTCGTCGCTCTCGTCGACCTCGACGCGCGCCTGCACCAGGCCCTTCAGTCCCAGGGACCAGGTTCCGTCCGGCGACTTGAACACCAACTTGCCCGGTGCCCCGCCGCTGGCCTGCACGTCCGGTGCCCGCAGCCGCGCCAGCCGTGCCTCCACCAGGTCGATCTCGCCCCGCTGCTCGTCGACGCGCGCGCGCGCCAGGGCCAGCAGTTCCTCGTGCTCCTCGGCGCTGATGATCCCGCGCTCGAGCAGGATGTCGAGCAGCGCCGTCTCGACCGTCGTGTCGTCGGCCTGCTGCGCGGCAGCGGGCGAGGGCAGGAGGGCGACCAGCAGCAGCAGGAGGGTCGCGGAGCGGCGGAAGATCATCAGGAGCCTCGTCGGAAGTGGAAGTGGGTCAGCGGTGGGCCGGGAACCCGGAGGCCCGGTCGTGGTGGTGGCCACGCCGGGCATCATGTAAACAGGAGCTTGACTCCTGCAAGCGCAACCACCAGCGCGAGCAGTCTGCGGATCGTCAAGCCCTGGAACTGCCGGCTGCCGAGCCGCGCGCCGATCCAGCCGCCGAGCAGCACCGCCGCCCCGAGCCAAAGCAGCGGGCCCTCGGCGCCGGCCAGGTCGGCCATCCCGCGCCCGGCCAGGCCCGCGATCGAGTTGACCAGGATGAAGGGTGCCGAGACCCCGGCCGTCTCCCTCGGTCCGGCCCAGCCGAGCAGCAGGATGAGCGGCGAGAGGAAGATCCCGCCGCCCACGCCGACCAGGCCCGAGAGCAGGCCGATGGCCGCGCCGGCGACGAGCAGCACGGCCAGCGGCGCGCGGCGCGCGGGGCTGGTCGGCGCGCCCGGGGCGGCCACGGCCAGCCGCCAGGCCGCGTACAGCAGCACCGCGCCGACCAGCAGCCGGTAGGTCCGGTCGTCCACCTCCGTGCGGCCGCCGAGCCATGCCAGCGGCACCGACACCACCGCCAGCGGCCAGAACAGCGCAGCGCGGAACAGCCCGGCGCGCGCGAAGGCCACCGTGGCAACGATCGCGACCACGATGTTCAGGAGCAGGGCCGTCGGCTTCATCAGCGCCGGCTCGACACCCAGCAGGGCCATGCAGGCCAGGTAGCCGGACGCTCCTGCATGCCCGACAGACGCGTAGAGCGCGGCGACGACGGCCACCAGGGCGACCAGGAGCGTGAAGTCACCCGACGTCGGCACAGTCCCTCCCGCGATGCCCAGGGTCCTCACCCTTGCCGGCGCATCATCCACGCGCGACCGGGCGTCGCAAGCACGGCGGGGCCAGCGGGGGCCGACACGGGTCCGTCACGCGACGGACTCGGTGGCCACGGTTGCATGTCGCGCGTCGGCGCGGCCCGGAAGGGTGGACGGCCGGCGCGGGAGGAGCGAGTCATGGCTTGCAGCGCCCCTGGTCGGGCCATCGTGCGAGCGGCGCGCGCGCCGGCCGCGGTGCTGGGCCTGTACCTCGTGCTGCGAGCCATCTCGGGCGAGCTCGTGCGCTGGCCGCCGCTCAATCTCGCCGCGCACCTCGTGGGCGGGCTGGCGGTAGCGCACCTGTTCCTGGTGGCCCTGGGGCCCGTGGCCGACGCGTGCGCCGGCCGCGCGCGCGCCCTCGTGCGCGCCGTCGGCACCTTCGCGCTCACCACGACCACGGCCGTGGCGTGGGAGTTCTTCGAGTGCGTCCTGGCGCGCATCCAGGGCGTGCGGGGGCCGTCGGATCCGGGCGACACGCTGCAGGACATCGCGGCCGGGATGGCGGGCGGGGTGCTGCTCATTGCCTCGCGCGTGTGGCGCGCATGGCGGCGCAGCAGCCGCGCGGGTGGAGGCGGGTCAGTGCTGGATGGGCTGGCGCTGCGCTGACGCGAGAAGCGGACTCAGTTCACGGCACGTCGGCGCGCAGCGCATTGCTGAGCGCCACGCCGCAGACCGCCGCCGCATCCTGGATGCCGTACTGGAAGTAGAGGCTGAGGCCCGAGAGACCCGCGGGCCACGAGGACCAGCCGAGGAGGACTTCCCCGATCGGGTTCGTGACGACCACGAAGCTCGTCACCACGGGCGCGGGCACGAGGGTGCCGCACTTGAACGGTGCCGGCGTGCTGTCGAGCGCGAGGAAGAGGATCGCCGGCGCCGACGGCGCCGAGCTGGTCAGCGTGAGCCTCCCGGTCGAGCCGGTGGTGAGTTCACCGAGGCCGGCGAGTTGAGGTGCGCCGCTGGCGCCGGGCAGGGCGAAGCCCAGATCGGTCCAAAGCGGTGGTGGGGGAGGACAACCCCACTTGGCGATGAAGCTGTCGAGGGAGTCAGGTGCGCTGCCGAACGATCCGCCCGCATGGAGCGCCGGGCCGCTGCCGTCGTCGAAGGTCGCTAGAGCCAGGACCGAGCCATTCATCCCGCTGCCCAGCGATGCCCACGAGCCAGGCTCTTCCATCTTCGCGATGGAGTTGGCCGACACGGCGCCGACACCCACAGTGGTGAAGTCGCCACCCGCGTAGAGCGCGGGCCCGCCGCCATCGTCGTGAACCGCGAGCGTGCGGACCGCGGAGTCGAATGGTCCGCCAAACATCCAGGTCGAGCCGTCCCACGTCGCGAAGCCGCCGTTGAACGGGAAGCCCGGGTTGGTGAAGTCCCCGCCCGCGCACAGCACCGGTCCGCTGCCGGTGTCGAAGGCCGCGAGGGCGGACACGGAGTTGTTCAGCCCGACGCCAAGAGTCGTCCAGATCGAACCGTCCAACTTGGCGACGTTGGATCCCAGCACGCTTCCGAAGACGTCGAAGTCGCCAGCCGCGTAGAGCGCGGCGCCACTGCCATCGTCAAAAACCGTGAGGGAATGGACGACCACACTTCCGGTCCCGGCGGAACCGATCCCGCTGGTCCAAGGCGACCAGCTCGAGCCGTCCCACTTCAGGATCACGCTCAGCGACCCGAGTCCCGGGCAGGTGAATTTTGAGCATCCTTGGTCCGAGGAGCCGCCCGCATAGAGCGCCGGGCCGCCGCCGTCGTCGAACGCCGCGAGGGCGAGAACGCCGTTGCCCACGCCGCTGCCCAAGGCCGACCACGACGAGCCATCCCACCGGGCGATGCCATTCGCCGGCACGTCGCCCGCGGACGTGAAGTTGCCGGCCGCGTAGAGCGCCGGACCGCTCCCGTCGTCGTACACCGTCAGGGCCGAGACATAGACCGCCCCGAAGTGCACTTCCGCACTCACCCCGCTACCCAGCGCGGACCAGTTCGAGCCGTTCCACTTCGCGATGTAGCTTGCAGCCACGCTGCCCGTGGTGGTGAAGCTGCCCCCCGCATAGAGCGCCGGGCCGCTGCCGTCGTCGAAGACCGCGAAGGCATTGACCCAACCGTTCAGTCCGCCGCCCAGCCCGGACCAGGTTGCCCCGTTCCACTTCTGGATCCCGTCCGTGATGAAGTCGTCCGTGAAGCTGCCGCCCGCATGGAGCTCCGGGCCGGAGCCCGCGTCGAAGACCCCGAGGGCTTCGACGGCCCCGTTCAGCCCGGAACCCAGCGCCGACCAGCTCGAACCGTCCCACTTCGCGATCGAACGCGTCGCCAGGCCGCCCGCCGTCGTGAAGCTGCCGCCCGCGTGGAGCGCCGGGCCAGTGCCATCGTCGAAGACCATGAGGTCGAGGACGTACGCGTTGTCGCCCTCGAGCCCGGTGCCTACTGCCGACCAGTTCGATCCGTCCCACTTCGCAATGTTGCTTGCTGCCACGCCGCCCGCGGAGGTGAAGTGTCCGCCCGCATACAGCGCGGGGCCGGTGCCATCGTCGAAGGTCGCAAGGGCCACGACGGTGTCATCGAAACCGAACCCGCTGCCCAGCGCCGACCAGCTCGAGCCGTCCCACTTCGCAATGGAACTGGCCGCCACGCCTCCCGCGCTGGTGAAATTGCCACCTGCGTAGAGCGCCGAGCCGCTGCCGTCGTCGAAGACCGCCAGGGAATTCACACTTGTAAATTCGATGGCACCGCCAATTCCGCTGCCCAGCGCCGACCAGCTCGATCCATCCCACTTCGCGATGGCACTCGCCGGATCGTCGCCTGCAGCCGTGAAGTTGCCTCCTGCATAGAGGGCCGGGCCGCTTCCGTCGTCGAAGACCGTGAGTGCATTAACGAGCGTCCCGAAGGCGCCCCCGCTCAGGCCTGTGCCCAGTGCCGACCAGTCCGAGCCGTTCCACTTCGCGATGCCGCTTGCCGGCCCACTGCCTGCGAAGACGAAGTTCCCGCCGGCGAAGAGGGCGGGGCCTCCGCCGCTCCCGTCGTCGAACACGGCGAGGGCGGAAACCGTGCTGGTCGGATTCATGCCGAGCCCGACGACCGACCACGTCACGCCGTCCCACTTCGCGATCGAGTTGGCCAAGACTCCGCCCGCGGTCGTGAACTGCCCGCCCACGTAGAGCGCCGGGCCGGAGCCGTCATCGAAGACCGCGAGGGCCAGGACGTCGGAGTTGGTGCCAGGCGCCTGCCCGAACGTCGGCAGCCAGCTCGGCTGGCACGTGGCCGCCTGGTCCAGGACGAGTGTCCCCGCAGGTGGCGCTCCCCAGCGAGTCGGCACGTTGGTCTGCGCGCCGCCAAGCAGGTTTCCGGGATGGAGCTGGCCTCGCGCGGCGCCCTGCAGCGCCAGGAGTCCCGGCGCTGCGACGAGAATGGACACGCGCACGAGGGAAGGAATGGATCGCATCATGGCACGGACCTCCATTGAGGCGACGAAGAGCCAGCTCGCTTCCCGCAGCATCCGGGCCGACTGCCGCGGCCCGTTGAGTCGGGCAATCTGGCAGAACGGGCGGATTCGAGCGTTGGTCCAGGGAGCTCGACCACGCCACGGAAGGCCCCACCGCATCGAATGTGTGTGTGCGGCGCGGCCCGCGGAGCAGGCATCACGGCACGTCGGCGCGCAGCGCGTTGCTGAGCGCCACGCCGCAGACCGCCGCCGCGTCCTGGATGCCGTACTGGAAGTAGAGGCTCAGGCCCGAGAGGCCCGCGGGCCAGGAGGACCAGCCGAGGAGGACTTCTCCGATCGGGCTCGTGATGACCACGAAGCTCGTCAGCACGGGCGCGGGCACGAGGGTGCCGCACTTGAACGGTGCCGGCGTGCTGTCGAGCGCGAGGAAAAGGATCGCTGGCGCGGACGGCGCGGCGCTGGTCAGCGTGAGTCTCCCGGTCGATCCGGGGGTGAGTTCACCGAGGCCGGCGAGCTGAGGTGTGCCGTTGGTGCCGGGCAGGGCGAAGCCTAGATCGGTCCAGAGCGGTGATGGGGGAGGGCAACCCCACTTGGCGAGGTAGTTCGCCACCACGTCGCCCGCGGTGGTGAAGTCGCCCCCCGCGCAGAGTGCCGGGCCACTGCCGTCGTCGTAAACCGCGAGGGCCTTGACCCAGTGGTTCATTCCGCTGCCCAGTGGCGACCAGTTCGTGCCATCCCACGTCGCGATGTTGTAGGCGGCGTTGCCGCCCGCAGTGAAGAAGTAGCCGCCTGCGCAGAGTGTCGGGCCGCGGCCATCGTCGAAAACCGTGAGGGCGAAGATTCCGTTGTTCATCCCGCTGCCCAGCGGCGACCAGGTCGACCCGTCCCACTTCGCAATGTAGTCTGCTGCCACGCCGCCCGCGGTCGTGAAGTCGCCGCCTGCGTAGAGCGCCGGGCCGCTGCCGTCGTCGAACACCGCGAGGGCAGAGACGTTTGTGAAGGGGCCTCCATCAATTCCGCTGCCCAGCGCCGACCAGCGGGTCCCGTTCCACTTCGCGATGTCGTTGGCCGCCACGCCGCCCGCGCTGGTGAAGCGCCCCCCCGCATAGAGCGCCGGGCCGCTGCCGTCGTCGAAGACCGCAAGGGCTGAGACCAATGGGGGAAAGGTGCCACCCATACCGCTGCCCAGCGCCGACCAGTTCGACCCGTCCCACCTCGCGATCCCGTTCGTCGTCACGCCCCCAGCGGTGATGAAGTACCCCCCCGCGAAGAGCGCCGGGCCACCGCCGTCGTCGAACACCGCGAGTGCCTGGACCCAGGGAAGCTCGGCGCCGCCCATCCCGCCTTCCAGCACCGACCACGCCGATCCATTCCACTTCGCGATCCAGTTCGCCGCCACGTCGCCCGCGATGGTGAAGTTGCCGCCGGCGTAGAGCGCGCGGCCGCTGCCGTCATCGAAGATCGTCAGGGCATTGACCGTGGGGGCGTAGTAGCCGCTGAACTTCCCCTTGAACAGCGTCCCGCCCCCCACGCCGATGCCCAGCGGCGACCAGCTCGAGTCGCTCCACTTCACGATGTAGTTCGCCGCCACGCCGCCCGCGGAAGTGAAACCGCCCCCCACGTAGAGCGCCGGGTCGCCGCCATCGTCGAAGGCCGTGAGAGCATGGACGGAGCCGTTGGTGCCAGGCACCTGCCCAAACGACGGCAGCCAGCTCGGCTGGCAAGCGGCTGCCTGCTCCGGAATGACAGTCCCTGCCGACGTCGCTCCCCAGGGAGTCAGCCCGACGACCTGCACATTCCCGAGCAGGCTCCCGGGTCCGGAACCGAGGACAGCGGTCACGCGGACGCTCTCCGTGTCCATCGGCACTTCGACCTCCAGGCTGAACGCTCCCGCCGCGTTGGTCACGGTCTGCCCACCTGCGCCCGTCACCACCACCGCGCCCGCCGCTGGCGCCCCATCCGGTCCGAGCACGCGACCGACGAAGACGGTCGGGGCCACAACGGGTGTCGAGGTCTCGTCGCCTGCCTGACCAACATGAACAGAGGGCGAGTCGGGACCGAGTCTTCCGTGCGCATCGACCTGGCCTCGCACCGGGCCCTGCAAGCTCAGGAGGCCCAGGGCGACGACGTGGAAGGGCACCCGCGCGAGCACGAAACCGATTCGCAACATGGCATCAACCTCCGGAGGGACATCGATGCAGCTGGCTACTTCCCGACCTCCCCGGCCGACTGCTGCGGCCGGAGGAAAGCTTCAGCCTATCAGGACTGGCGCCGATGCGCCTCGCCCCCGCTGACGCCGCGGCGCGTCAGAGTCGGTTCGACCGATCGATGCAGGCGATGAGCCTGATGGGGGTGCTTCACGGCACGTCGGCGCGCAGCGCGTTGCTGAGCGCCACGCCGCAGACCGCCGCCGCGTCCTGGATGCCGTACTGGAAGTAGAGGCTGAGGCCGGAGAGGCCCGCGGGCCACGAGGACCAGCCGAGGAGGACTTCCCCGATCGGGTTCGTGATGACCACAAAGCTCGTCAGGACGGGCGCGGGCACGAGGGTGCCGCACTTGAAAGGCGAGGGCGTGCTGTCGAGCGCGAGGAATAGGATGGACAGTGCCGACGGCGCGGCGCTGGTGAGCGTGAGTCTCCCGGTCGATCCGGGGGTGAGTTCACCGAGGCCGGCAAGCTGAGGTGCGCCGTTGGAGCCGGGAAGGGCGAAGCCCAGATCGGTCCACACCGGAGGCGGGGGAGGGCAACCCCACTTGGCGAGGAAGCTGTCGCCGGAGTCGGGCGCGCTGCCGAATGCGCCTCCCGCGAACAGCGCTGGGCCGCTGCCGTCGCCGAAGGCCGTGAGTGCAAGGACAGCGTCGCTCATCCCGCTGCCCAGCGCGGACCAGGTCGAGCCATCCCACTTGGCGATCCGGCTTGCCGCCACGCCGCCCGCTGTGGTGAAGTTGCCACCCGCGTAGAGCGCCGGGCCGCTGCCGTCGTCGAAGGCCGAGAGGGCATCGACGCCACCTTCCATCCCGCTGCCCAGCGCCGACCAGACCGAGCCGTCCCACCTGGCGATGGAGTTCGCCCCCACGCCGCCTGCGGTGGGGAAGTTGCCACCCGCGTAGAGCGCCGGGCCGCTGTCGTCGTTGTAGACCGTGAGCACCTCGACACCGACGTCCTCGCCGGATTCATAGAACAGCGTCAACCACTTGGAGCCGTCCCACTCCTCGATCACGCTGATCGTTGAGCACTGGCCGCAAAAGAAATTGAGCCAGTTGCTCGCTGCACAGAGCGCCGGGCCGCCGCCGTCGTCGAAGACTGCGAGCGCCGAGACCGGGAATTCGGTCGAGCCTGCCGCCGACCAGCTCAAGCCGTTCCACTTCGCGATGTAAATTGCCGCCACACCGTCCGCGCTGGTGAAGCTGCCCCCCGCGTAGAGCGCCGGGCCGCTGCCGTCGTCGAAGACCGCGAGGGCACCGACCATCGGGGCGAATGCCCCCGCCCCCCCGCCGCTCATCCCGCTGCCCAGCGGCGACCAGTTCGAGCCGTCCCACTTCGCGATGGAGTTGACCGTCACGCCGCCCGCGGTCGTGAAGTCGCCTCCGGCGAAGAGCGCCGGGCCGCTGCCGTCGTCGAAGGCCATGAGGGCATGGACACTGCCGTCCATCCCGCTGCCCAGCGGCGACCAGCTCGAGCCGTCCCACTTCGCGATCCGATTCGCCACGACGCTACCCGCGTCCAGGAAGTTGCCCCCCGCGTAGAGCGCCCGGCCACTGCCGTCGTCGAAGACCGTGAGGGCATAGACCAAATTGTCCATCCCGCTGCCCAGTGCCGACCAGCCCGAGCCGTCCCACTTGGCGATCCGGTCCGCCCCCACGCCGCCCGCGACATAGAACTGGCCACCGGCATAGAGCGCCGGGCCGGTGCCGTAGTCGAAGACCGTGAGAGCGTAGACCTGCTGGTTCTCCAGGGCGTCTCCGCTGATGCTGCTCCCGAGCGCCGACCAGCTCGAGCCATCCCACTTCGCAATGAAGTTCGCCGCCACGTCGCCCGCGGTGGCGAAGTCACCCCCCGCGTAGAGCGCTGGGCCGCTGCCGTCGTTGAAAACCGCGAGGGCATTGACGCTCACGCCGCCGTAGGGCCCGCTGAGGCC
>Ga0075421_100000787_pt1 | contig 34839 bp, 36 predicted proteins | sample SoiMetdeltSBSDD5_FD_75292 | JGI IMG/M metagenome (GOLD analysis project Ga0075421, IMG submission 75292) | Bulk soil microbial communities from a Populus tree surrounding site in Tennessee, USA - Soil MetaG P. deltoides SBSDD5 | ecosystem: Environmental > Terrestrial > Soil > Tree plantation... | reverse complement strand
CCGAGCTCCTCGATGACCTGCACGTACGTCGGCAGGTCGGTCTCGCCGCCGCCGATGGCGCTCGGCACGGCGAGATGGAACATGCCGGCGTCTGCGATGGCCTCGAAGAGTGCGCGCGGCAGCTCGCGCGTCCGGTCGATCTCGTCGGCGGCGGCGCGGATCTGTGGCGCGAGCTTGCGGGCGGCCTCCAGGGGCGATGTCACGCGGCTCAGTCCTCGCGGTTGGCGACGCGCGGCCCGCCGCTCACGTACAGCGTCTCGCCGGTCATGAAATTGGCGGCGTCGGAGGCGACGAAGATCACCGCCCACGCGATCTCCTCGGGGCGCGCGAGCCGTTGCAGCGGTACCTCGCGCGAGGCCTGGGCGATCATCGCGGGCGTCTTCCAGACTTCGAGCACGCCTTCCGTCTCCGTCGGTCCGGGCGCCGCCGCGTTCACGGTGATCCCATACTTCGCCCACTCCGCGCCAAGGCTCTGCGTCAGCGCCGTCACGCCGGCTTTCGCCGCCGCATACGCGGCCATGCCGCGCGAGCCGCTGCGTCCGGCCACCGAGGTCACGTTGACGATCTTGCCGCTGTGCTGGCGGATCATCGCGCGGCCGACGGCTTGCGAGAAGAGGAAGACGCCGGTGAGATTGGTCGCAATCATCGCGTCCCACTCCGCGCGCGGCAGGTCCTCCAGGCGCGCTCGGATGCGATAGCCCGCGTTGTTCACGAGGAGATCGACGCGCCCGAACTCGTCGAGCGTCCGGGCCACGACGTCGTCGACCTGCGCGGCGTCGCCGACATCGCACGCCGCTCCCAGCGCGCGGCGCCCGTGCGCGCGGATTTCATCCGCGACGGCATCGACGGCGGGACGGCGGCGACTGCACGCGACCACGTGGGCGCCGACCTTGGCGAGCTCCACGGCGATGGCGCGGCCGATGCCCTGGCTCGCCCCGGTCACGATGGCGATGCGATCGCGCAGCGTATCGGCGGAAAAGGCGTGTTGCAAAACGTCGCCAGACGTACCACGAATCCGCGGGTGCGGGCAACTTCGGGGTCCGCCTGCCGCCTACGACAGCGCCCCATGGGCGTCGTACAATGGCGGGCCTCCATGACCGCACGCGTGCGATGAACCTCGAGCAGATCGAGGATCAGCGATGACGACCGACTGGTTCGACACCGTGAAAGCGGAGCTGCTGGCCCGCAATCCCTTCCGTGAGTCGGAGTACTTCCGGCGTTTCGCCAGCGGCGCGCTGAGTCGCGAGCAAGCGTGGGGACACGTCTCGCAGTGGTATTTCCTCATCTGCTGGTTCCCGCGCATGTTCAGCGGCATTCACTCGCGCTGCGACGAGCTCGAGGTTCGTAAGGACTGCGCGCGTCACCTGCTCGTCGAGGACCTCGGGTATTTCCGCGGCCAGATCGGCGGCACGCCCGACCACGTGGAGCTGTATCAGCGGATCGGGGACGACATGGGGTACCGACGCGAAGCATGGGAGAAGGTCGCCCCCATCCCGGAGATGCGCGAGATCCTCGCGTTCTTTCGTCGTCTCGCGCACGAGATTCCCTGGAGCGCGTCGCTCTGCACGACGGCGTTCATCGAAGCGGAGGTCGTGGAGGTCTCGCAGACCGTCGGCCAGGCGTTGACCAAGCACTACGGCTGTCGGCCCGATTGGGGCGCCATGAACTACCGGGTGCACGAGGAGGTCGAGCAGGAGGAAGCGGGGGAGACCGAAGGCGCCATCCTGAAGTACATCCGGACGGCCGACGACCGAAGGGCGGCGGAGAGCTCGATGCGCGAGATGCATCGTCTCCTCGACGCCTACGCGACGGGACTCGCCCGCGAGTATCTGGCCTGACGTTCGTCGAGGAAGCCGCCGGCGCCGAGCTGAAGATGTGCGGCAAGAAGGTCGTGCTCGTGAACGCGGCCGAGCCGCTTCCCAACCTCTCGTTTTTGATCTGAGGTCACGCATGGACACCGTGGTCGATGGGCTGACGTTCCCCGAAGCGCCGCGCTGGCGCGACGGCAAGCTGTGGTTCTCGGATTTCTACACGCAGCGGGTGCTGAGCGTTGATCCCGCCGGAAAGCTCACGACCGTGGCGGAGGTGCCGCAGCGGCCGTCGGGACTCGGCTGGACGCCCGAAGGCGTGCTGCTGGTGGTCTCGATGCTGGATCGGCGACTACTCCGCGTCGACGGCGGGAAGCTGCGCGTGGTCGCGGACCTCGCCGGCCTCGCCACCGGCCCGTGCAACGACATGGTCGTGGACGCGAAGGGCCGCGCCTACGTCGGCAACTTCGGCTTCGACCGCCATCGCGGCGAGCCGCCCCGGACGACGTGCCTCGCGCGCGTCGATCCCGACGGCAGCATCACGCGCGCCGCCGACGACCTGTCCTTTCCGAACGGCACCGTGATCACGCCGGACGGCCGCACGCTCATCGTGGCCGAAACGCTCGCGCACCGCCTGACCGCGTTCGATGTCGCGGCGGACGGCGCGCTGACCAATCGGCGGCTGTTTGCCGCGCTCGACGGATGCTTTCCCGACGGCATCTGTCTCGATGCCGAGGGCGCGGTGTGGGTCGCTGACGCTCGCACGCCGCGCGTACTGCGCGTGCTCGACGGCGGTCGTATCGAGCGCACGATCGCGACGGGTAAGCGCTTCGCGTTCGCGTGCATGCTCGGCGACGACGACCGCCGGACGCTTTACCTCTGTACGAGCACCGGCAGCGGTCCGGCGATGGCCGACAAGCGCGACGGCGCCATCGAGCGCGTGCGCGTCGACGTTCCCGGCGCGGGCCTGCCGTGAGCCTCACGCTCGTCAGCTTCGACATCGACGGCACGCTGGAGTGCGGCCAGCCGCCGGGCGTGGTGCCGCTGGCGCTCGTGATGGCGGCCAAGCGCCTCGGCTATCTGGTCGGCAGCTGCTCCGATCGGCCTATCGGCTACCAGCAGGCGCTCTGGGAGGGCCTCGGCATCGCCGTGGACTTCACGGTGCTCAAGCACCGGCTCGCCGATCTCAAGCTGCGCTTCGCCGCGGCGGCGTACTACCACGTCGGCGACGCGGAGGCCGACGCGCGGTACGCGAGCGATGCCGGGTTCAGATTCCTGAAGGCGGACGCTGACGCCCATGCGGCGTGGGCGCAGGAGCTGTTCGGGACGTCAGGCTGAGCGGCGCTTCAGCTCGGGAATGACGTACGTGCCGAACATCTCGATCGAGGACATCACCTTCTCGTGCGGAATCGTCTCGGTCGCCATCAGGAACTGCAGCTCGTCCACGCCGGCCTCCTCGTGGATCGCGATGCTCCGCAGACAGTCCTCGGGATCGCCCGCGACGAGCACGCCGCGCTCGACCAGGGTGTCGGCGTCGATCTGATTCCACAGCGCTGACGCAATCTGTCCCGATCCGCCCGAGAGATCGACCTCGGGCGCGGCGGCGACGCCGCCCTCGCCCTTGAGATAGCGCGCGAAGTTCGCTTTCAGATGCTCCGGCACGCCGCCCCAGGACTCGACGAGCTGCTCGTAGAGATGCGTCTGGTCTTTCAAGTATGGCCGGTCCGGGCCGAAGAACGTCCGCAGCGATTTCGCCGCGAGCTCACGCGCGCTCCGGGCATCGCGATCGCAGAAGGCCATGGTCGAGCTGAGCCACTGATCGTTGGCGACTTTGCCAACGGGCACCGCACGGCGCACCCGCTCCTTGTACGTCTTGATATGCGGCGCGAGGTACGAGGGCGACGCGACGCTGAGCGCCATCACGCCGATGCCGAGCTCGGCGGCGAGCTGATACGTCGCGGGCTGCAGCGCGGCCACCCAGATGGGCGGGTGCGGCTTCTGCAAGGGCTTCGGCCGCACGTCGCGCGGCGGCACGCTCCAGTACTTGCCTTGCCACGAGAACAGGCCGTCCTCCCAGATCTTCGGCACCATGCGCAGCGACTCTTCCCACATCGCGCGCGTCTCGCGCGGGTCGATGCCAAAGCCGGTCTGCTCGTACGGCGCCGAGCGTCCGGTGCCGAACTCCACGCGGCCGCCGGACATGTGGTCCACCATGGCCACGCGCTCGGCGACACGAACGGGATGGTGGTAGGGCAGGATGACGACGCCGAAGCCCAGCCGGATCCGCTTCGTGAGCCGGCTCAGCGCCCCGAAGATGACCTCGGGGCACGGCGACATCGAGAAGCTCGTCAGGAAGTGGTGCTCGACAAACCACACCGCGTCGAATCCGACCTCGTCCGCGAGAATGCACTGCGCGAGCGTGTCCTCGATGACCGCGTGGTCATCGAGGACCGGGCGCTGCATCTCGAAGGCAAGGCTCAGTCGCATGCTACTGGATCACCGAGCGCGGCGTGGCCACGATGCGCTGGACCTTGATCTGCTCGCGGTCGATGAGCGAGCCGACCTTCGGCGAGATCTCGTTCTTCCAGTAGTCGCTCTGGTAGACGAGGTCGTAGAGGCGCTTGCGCTCCGCCTCGCTCTCGAAGCGGCGGATCCAGACGTATACGCTGTCGTCTTCTTCACCGACGAACGAGCCGAGGATGACCATGCCCATCTTGGTCTGGAACGGGATGATCTCCTCCTCCATGCACTTCACCCACGCCTTCTGCTGCCCGGGACGCACGACGTATTGCCTCAGCTCGAAGAACATGGCTGCCTCCGGTTATCGAGGGGTGCCACGGCTCTGCCGGGGCGCCCCGAGCGTTGGGGGGTATGGGGGGCCATTTCGGGGCCCCCCATCACACAATGGGCCAGCGGGATCGGGGGAAGGTGATGCCCGTACGTGCCTGGAGCCGCTCGCCGATCTCCTGCACGGTGCTGTAGAGCTTGGCCTCGTCGACGAACGTCTGGCGGTAGCCGTCGACGACGACGCGGCCGTCGATGACGACGGTGTGCACGCTGCGTCCGTCGGCGTTGTAGATCAGATTGCTCACCGGATTCCAGAGCGCCTGCCACTCGGGTCGGCGCGTGTCGAAGAGCACCAGGTCCGCGCGCTTGCCGGCTTCGATCGCGCCGAGCTCGTCGCCCAGGCCGAGCGCCGCCGCGCCCAGCCGCGTGCCCATCTCGAGCGCGCGCTCCGCGGGGATCTGGTTCATGTCCTGCCGCGCGTCCTTGTACTGGATGGCCGCCATGTTCATGGCCCGTACCAGATCGAGGTGGTTCGAGTTGTTCGGCGAGTCGCAGCCGAGCGCCACCGGCACGCCGCGCGCCAGCAGCTCCGGCATCCGTCCGTTGGCGCCCACACCCCGAGCGCCCTTGGCGGCCGTCACCGGACACATGGCCACGGCGGTGCCCGTGCGCGCGATGCAATCGATCTCGCCGTCGTCGATCCCGAGCGCGTGCGCCAGCACGACGTTCTTGCCGAGCACACCGAGCGCTTCCAGATATTCCGTCGGACTCTTGGCGCCGCGCGCCTGGTAGTCCTTGCGCGCTTGGGCGCCGCTGCCGTGGTGCAGCGTCAGGCCTGTGCGCCGCTCGTCGGCGACGCGCTTGAGCGCCTGCAGCAGCTCCGCGCTGCACGTCTCGGGCGAGAACGGCATCGCCCACGCGCGCAGCCGCCCGTCGAGCCGCCCGTTCCACTTGTCGATGAACGCGGTGCTGCGGCTGACCGCCTCCGCCGCCGCGTAGCGCGGAAGCGCAAACGGCGCGTCGCGGTCGGTGACGCACTCACCGAGGATCACGCGCACGCCGGCGTCCTGGTAGGCCTGCAGACACGCGTCCGGGAACTTCGTCGAGCCGGGGTCGAGCAGGCACACGGTGCCGTTCCGGACGAGCTCGAGCAGCGCCAGCAGCGAGGTCGAGTACTCCTCCTCCTCCGTCATCGCCATCTGTAGCGCGAAGACGTGCTTCAGCGGGCTGCCGAGGTCGTCCGGGAAGATGCCGCGCACCGGGTGCGCGTAGCTGATGTGCATGTGGCCGTTGAAGAAGCCGGGGGTGACCACGAAATCGCGCCCGTCGATCGTGCGGTCGGCGCGCGCGTCGCCCAGCTCGTCGGCACGGCCCACGCGAGCGATGCGCCCGCCTTCGATCAGGATCGAGCCGTCGCGAATGATACGGCGCTGGTCGTCGATGGTCAGAATGTAGCGCGCGCGCTCGATCTTGAGGCTCTGCGGCATGACTACCTCCTGCGAGCGCCGTGAGGATCGCATCGCGCCCGCATGGGGGCAAGTCGAACGTCAGACGCTGCTCGACAGCCGCGGCAGGACCTCGCCGACAAGGCGCTCGAACTGCGCCCTCTGCTGCCACGACGTGATGCGAAGCGTGATCGACTTCGTCCCTTCCGCGAGCAGCTCGCGCACGTGGCCGACGCATTGCTCCGTCGTCCCCGCCGCCGTCCACGCCTCAATCATCTGCGGTGAGAACACCGGGCCGTAGTAGGCGTCCAGGAAGCGCTTCGTTTCTTCCAGCGCCGCCTGGCGGTCGGGATTCAGGTTGATGTTGTGATAGGCCATCGTCGGAAAGGCGTTGGGGTCGCGGCCGTCGCGCTCGAGCGCGCTCGCGATGCCGCGCCAGTTGCTCCGCACCAGGCCGGGCGAAAGACGCGTGGTCATCCAGCCGTCCGCCACCTGCGCGACGCGGCTCAGCGCGCGCTCGAGGCGCGCACCGGCGAGCGGCGGCCTCGGGTTCGACGCAATCCAGATCGGACATGGTTGCTGCACCGGGCGAGGCTGCAGCGTGATGTCGTCGAAGGATCGAAAGCGGCCTTTGTAAGACACGTGCTCGCCCGACCACAGCTGCCGCAGATGTCGATGTTCTCGACCAGGCGGTCGGCACGCTCGCGGTCGGTCACCTGAAAGGCGACGCCCTCGCGCGCGCTCGCACCGCCGGCGACCAGCCCCGTGCACGCCGCGAGCAGCATGCGCCCGTTCGAGATCAGATCGAGGGTCGCCCACTGGTACGCGAAGACCAGGGGGTCGCGCACGGGAAAGGACGCCATGCAGCCGACACCAAGGCGGAGGCGCCGTGTGACGCTCGCGAGCGCGCCCAGCAGCGCGATCGAATCCGGGCGCGGCTTGGCACCCAGACTGTCGCCGACCCAGACAGAGCCGAAGAGCGGATTGGCGTCGGCGCGTGCCGCGAGGTCGAGCATCTCGGCGGCGGTGGTGAGTCCAAAGAAGACACCGCGTTGGGGCAGGGTCAATCCGTAGCCGGCCACGCCGCGATGATACCCTCGCCGCCGCACATGGGTCTGCACATCGGCGTCGTCGGCGAAGGCGTCTGCTCGCGCGCCACCGCACGGAGCGCCGAGCGCGTCGGCGCAGCCATCGCGCGCGCGGGCGCGGTGCTGTTCTGCGGCGGCCGCACCGGGGTGATGGAAGCCGCCTCGCGCGGCGCGGCGCGCTCGGGCGGCACCGTGATCGGCGTGCTGCCGGGCTTCGATCGGCGCGACGCCAACCGCTGGGTCACGATTCCCGTCGTCACCGGCATGGACCAGGCGCGCAACGTCGTGCTGGTGCGCTCGTGCGACGTCGTCATCGCGGTCGGCGGCAGCTACGGCACGCTGTCGGAGATCGCGCTCGCGCTCAAGCTCGGGGTGCCCGTCGTCGGCCTGCGCACGTGGCGCCTGGCGCAACCCGACGCGCGGCGGGTGCCGCTGCTGCGCGCACGCGACGCCGAGGACGCCGTCCGACTCGCCGTGCGCGCCGCGCGACGTCCTCGCGGCCGCCGTGCGCGCACGTGGCTGTCGTGACGCCGTCGCCGCCCGTCGTGCTGGGTCCCGCGTCCCACGCCTCGACGCGCAGCCCCTGCACGACCTCACGAGTGCGGCGTCCGACCGCCGAGCGGTACGCACGAACCGCCGCGACATCGGCGCGAGCGGTCATTGCGGTGACCTCATCGTCAGTCATCCCGGTGCCGATGATGCGCCACGGCACATTCATGCCCACCATCCACTCCTCGTCGAGCACCTGGTCCCGGCCCCCCACGACGAGATTCACCGCGGCGTCCTCGGTGCGCGCGATATGCCAGAGGATCCACACGAGCGAGTTGACGCCGCGTCCCGGCCGCAGCCGCATCTGATCGTCGGTGAGCTCGGCAAAGACGCGCTCGCTCGGAAACACGCGCCCGCTCACGTCACTCGCGTGTACCGCGGCGTGCTGTCCCAGAAAGAAGGTCAGGAGATCCATGCGCCGCCTCCTCCTGTATTATTCCCAGTCGCCATGGCCGAAGTCCTGACGGTTCGCACGCCCACGCTCGAGATCGCCTACGAGGCGCACGGCCGCCCCGACGGCATTCCGGTCGTGCTGCTGCACGGATTCCCCGACGATGTACGCGCATTCGACGCAGTGGCGCCGCCGCTGGCATCCGCGGGCTGTCGCGTGCTCGTCCCGTATTTGCGCGGCTACGGACCCACGCGATTCCTGGACACCGCCGCGCCGCGTATGGCGCAGCAGGCCGCGATCGGACAGGACCTGCTCGACTTCATGGACGCGCTCGGCATCGCCTCCGCCGCGCTCGGGGGCTACGACTGGGGCGGCCGCGCGGCATGCATCGCCGCCATTCTCGCGCCCGAGCGTGTGCGCGGACTCGTCACCGCCGGCGGCTACAACGTCCAGAATCCCCGGCGGGCCGCCACCACGCCGGCACCCGCCGCGCAAGAGCGCGCGTACTGGTACCAGTGGTACTTCAACACCGAGCGTGGCCGAGCGGGACTCGACAAGAACCGGCGCGACCTCTGCAGGCTGCTGTGGCGCGAGTGGGGCTCGCCCGCGTGGAAGTTCACCGACGCTGAGTACGAGCGCACCGCGAGCTCGTTCGACAATCCCGACTTCGTCGCCGTCGTCATCCACTCGTATCGTGTCCGCTACGGCAACGCGCCAAGCGATCCGCGCCTGGAGAGCATCGAGCAGCGGCTGGCCGAACGCCCGCCCATTACTGTGCCCACGGTCATCCTGCACGGCCGCGACGACGGCGTGGACACGACGCGTGTCGGTCGGGACCTCGCGCTCTTCAGGGCGGGCACCGTCGAGCGCGTGATCCCTGACTGCGGGCACTTCACGCCGCGCGAGCAGCCGCACGTGTTCGCCGACGCCATACGCGCGGTGCTCGGCTAGCCATGCGCATCGAGGTGATCTGCACCGGCGACGAAGTGCTGACCGGCAAGATCGTCAACACCAATTTCTCCTACATCAGCCAAAAGCTCGAGGACGTCGGCTTGTCCGTCGCGTGGGAGACGACGGTTGGCGACGATCGCGAGAGCCTGCTCGAGGCCTTCCGCCTCGCGGGCACGCGGGCCGACGCCGTCATCGTCAACGGCGGCCTCGGCCCGACGATCGACGATCTCTCACAAGAAATCGCCGCACAGGCCGCCGGCTGCGAGCTCGTGCTCAATGAGGAGTGGCTGACGCGGATGGAAGATTTCTTCCGCCGGCGTAGTCGCGTGATGCCGCCCAACAACCGCAAGCAGGCCATGCTGCCGGCGACGTCGGAGATCATCGACAATCCGATCGGCACCGCCTGCGGCTTCGCCGTGGACATCGGCCGCGCGCGCTTTTACTTCACGCCGGGCGTGCCCCGCGAGCTTCGGCGCATGCTCGAGGAGCAGATCATTCCGCGGCTACTCGCGAAGAGCGGCTTGCAGACGGCAATCCACCTCAAGCGCTTCCACTCCTACGGGCTCGGCGAATCGCACGTCGACGCGCTCCTGACCGGCGTGGAGGCGCTCGTTCCCGATGGCAGCATCAAGCTCGGCTTCCGCGCGCACTATCCGCAGCTCGAGACGAAGCTGACCGCGCGCGGACGCGACCTCGACGACGTGCGCGCCAAGCTCGCGCCGGTCGAGGCCGAGATCCGCAAGCGGCTGGGCAACTTCATCCTGGCCGAGGACGATCAAACGCTCGAGGGCGTCGTGCTCAGCGAGCTCACGCGCCGCGGCGCCACGCTCGCGATCGTGGAGACGTTCACCAGCGGTCAGATCGCCGCGCGGCTCGGCCACCTGCCCGGCGCAGAAAAAGTGTGCCGGCGCGGCCTGCTCTCCCGCGACCTCGCCGAGGTCTGCGCTGCCGTCGGCGTCCAGGCGCCCGCCGGCGAGACGACGCGCGAGACCGCCGAGGCGGTGGCGCGCGCGGCGCGCCAGCAGGCGGGCGTCAGCCATGCGCTGGCCGTGCTGATCGATCTCGACGAGGGCGCGGACCGCATCGAGTTCGGCGGCACGATCTGCCTGGCGATCGCGACCGCGGACGACGCCGCGTCCCGACGCAGCCGCATCGTCGGCGGCCGGGAGTGGGTGCGGCTGGGCGCCGTCGAGATGGCCCTCGACTGCCTGCGCCGATATCTGCAAGGCCTGCCCGTCTACGAGCGCATCGACTTCGAAAAGGTGTGAGAGAGGAGACCGCCATGCCGTACGAAGCCCAACAGGCCGAGACCGTCCTGATGCGCGGCCACCGCGGTGACCGCATCGACGCGTACCTCGCGCGACCGCTCGGCGGCGGCCCCTACCCCGGCGTGGTGGTGATCCATCACATGCCCGGCTGGGACGGGCCCAGCAAGGAGATCGCGCGGCGCTTCGCACATGAGGGCTTCGTCGCCATCCTGCCGAACCTCCACTTCCGGGAGGGCAAGGCCACGCCCGAGGAGAACAGCGCCAGCGTGCGTGCGGCCGGCGGCATGCCCGACGACCGCACGATGGGCGACGTGCAGGGCGCGATCGACTACCTGCGCGAGTTGCCCTATCTCAACGGCAAGGTCGGCGTCATCGGCTACTGCTCCGGCGGCCGCCAGAGCTACCTGGCCGCTTGCACGCTGCGCGGCATCGACGCCGCGATCGATTGCTACGGCGGCGGCGTGGTGGCGAAGCCCGAGGAGCTCACGGAGCGCCAGCCGACGGCGCCGATCGAGCTCACCAAGAATCTGCAGTGCCCGCTGCTCGGGCTGTTCGGCGTCGAGGACACGCGCCCGTCGCCCGACGACAATGCCAAGACCGAAGCGGCGCTCAAAGAACACCGCAAGACGTACGAATTCCACACGTACGAGAACGCCGGCCACGCGTTCTTTGCCGTCGACCGGCCGCAGTATCGGCAGGCCGCCGCGATCGACGGCTGGAAGAAGGTGCTCGGCTGGTTCGAGAAGTACCTGCGCGGAGGTGCGCGGTGAAAGTGAAAGCGGTCAACGGCTTCGCGCGGATCCTCAAGGCCGAGGGCATTCCCTGGGTCAGCTGCTATCCCACGAGCCCCGTGAACAACGCGCTCGGCGAGGAAGGCGTGCCGATCCTCATGATGGGCGAGGAGCGCTTCGCCGTCGCCGTGGCCGACGCGTTCTCGCGCGTGACGTCCGGCAAGCAGATCGGCGCCTGCACCGTGATGGCTGGTCTCAATGCGGCAGGCATCCAGATGGCGTACGGCGCGGTCGCCCAGGCCTGGGAGGATTCGTCGCCGCTGCTCGTCATCGCCGAGGGCGTGGGACCGAGCGCTACCCGGCACACGCACTACGACATCGGCGAGGCGTTCAAGTCGGTGACCAAGTGGGTCGGCGAGATCGGCCGCGCCGAGCTCGTGCCGGATTACGTGCGCCGCGCGTTCACGCACTTGCGCTCCGGACGCCCCGGCCCGGTGCTGCTCCTCATCCCGCGCGATCTCGGCGAGTACGACGAGGCCGAGCACCCGTACACGACCGTGAAGGGCTGGCGCACCGGCCCCGATCCCGACGACGTGACGGCGGCCGTGAAGGCGTTGCTCGCGGCCAAGAACCCGCTGCTCTACGTCGGCGAGGGCGTGCTCTACGCCGACGCGACGGCCGAGCTGTTTCGCTTCGCCGAGGCTGCCCAGGCGCCGGTGCTGACCACCCTCAAAGCGAAGAGCGCGTTCCCCGAGAACCACCCGCTCTCGGTCGGCGTGCGCGGCTTGCACGCCGATCATTTCTTGAAATCGTGCGACCTGCTCTTCTCGATCGGCGCCAGCCTGTTCCCGAACCGCTTCAGTCACGCCATTCCGGGAGCCGAGGCGAAGACCATCGTGCAGTGCACGGTGGACTTGCTCGACATCAATCGCTCGTACGAGACGCGCCACGCGGTGATCGGCGACGCCAAGCTCACGCTCGCGGCGCTGACCGACGAGCTCGGGCGACGCGGCGGCCGCAAGGCGCCCGCGATCCTCGACGAGGTCAAGACGGCGAAGGCCGCGTTTCGCGCGAAGTTCGAGCCGTGGCTGACGTCGAACGAGACGCCGATCAATCCCTACCGCGTGCTCGGCGACTTGATGAAAGTGCTCGATCCGAAGAACTCGTTCGTCACGGCCGACTCGGGCAACACGCGCGACCAGACCAGCACGGTGTACGAGGCGCAGATCCCGCGCGGCTTCCTCGGCTGGGGCAACGTCTCGACGCTCGGCTTCAGCCTGGCCGGCGCCGTCGCCGCCAAGCTCGCCTATCCGAACCGGCAGTGCGTGCACATCACCGGTGACGCGGGCGTCTGCTACATGATGGGCAACTTCGAGGCGGTGGCGCGCTACGGCATCGGCATCACGACGCTGCACATCAACAATGGCGGCTATTCGGGCTACGGCCCGGGCTTCTGGGGGACCGGGCACGATCCATACACGTGGAAGGTCTCCGACCACGCCAAGGCGTGCATGGCGAACATGGCGAAGGCCGTGGGCTTCCACAGCGAAGACGTCGACAAGCCGTCCGAGATCATTCCCGCGCTCAAGCGCGCGTTCGACGAGAACGCCAAGGGACGGCCCGCGTTCGTGGAGTTCCTGTGCTCGCACCATCCGGTTCACGGCGGCTGGGTGAGGTCCGCATGAGCGATGACATCCGCATCCAGTTCACGCGCTTCTCGGCGTTCTACTCGCCGCTGATCGCGACGATCGCCGGCGGCTTTCTCGCACGCGAGGGCTTCACGCCCAAGCACTCGGTCGCGCCGCCGGGCAAATCGGCGATCGAAGGCGTCGTCGCCGGGATCGTGGACGTCTGTCAGTCAGCGCCCTCGCAGGCGTTCGGTCCGCTCGAAAAGGGCCAGGCGCCACCGGCCGTGCACTTCGCGCAGATCAACGAGATGGACGGGTTCTTTTTGACGGCGCGCGCGCCCGATCGAGCGTTCACGTGGGACAAGCTGCGGGGCAAGCGCGTGCTGGTGGACCATGGCGGCCAGCCGCTCGCGATGTTCAAGTACGCGTGTCACAAGCGCGGCCTGCCGTACACCGAGCTCACCGCCGTCGACGTGCCGAGCGGCCAGATGGACCAGGCGTTCCGCAAAGGCGAGGGCGACTACATCCACCAGCAGGGGCCGGCGCCGCAGCAGCTCGAGCACGACGGCGTCGGCCATGTCGTTGCGTCGGTCGGCGAAGCGATCGGCCCGTGCGCGTTCTCCAGCCTGGCCGCGACACGCGAGTGGCTCAAGAGCGGCGCCGCCGCGCGCTTCATGCGCGGCTATCGCGCGGCGCGCGCGTGGCTGCTCGCGACGCCCGCGCAGGAGATCGCCGCCGCCGAGGCGTCGTTCTTCCCGGAGATCGACCGCGCCGTGCTGACGCAGACGATCGCGGCCTACCAGAAGCTCGGGTGCTGGACGCCGCACGTCGAGATCACGCGGCCGGCGTTCGAGGCCACGCTGGACGTGTTCGCGCACTCAAAGCTGATCACGAAGCGCCACCGCTACGAAGACGCGGTGGCTCCGCCGCCGGGAGGTTAGCCGCTCGCGCGTCGGTGGTGTCGCACGGCGCGCGTCGAGATGAAGAACCCGGTCACCGACAGCACCGGCAGCGCGAGGCCGACCGCCACATAGAGAAGCCGGGACGCCCATCCGGCGAAGTTGCCCGCGTGCAGCGCGTGCACGACGTCCCAGGCGGTACGGGGCCGCAAAACGCCGGTCGCGACCACACCGCCGCCGTCGACGACGACGGACTCGATGCCTCCATCGGGCCGCCGAGTGTCGGCGCGTACGCGATTCCCCGGCTCGGCGACGAACGCCACGATCTGTCCGCGCATCGCGACGCGCGCGGCGATGGCGTCGAGCGAAGGCAACCGCCGTCTCGCATCTGCCGGCGAGGCCGCCGACGTGACGCCGGCGAGCGCGAGCAGTGTCCCGGTCACGCCAACCACGGCGCCAACCACGAGCGCGCAGACGCCGACGACACGATGCACTGTGCGGCTGCGTCCACGCACGCGGCGCGTGACCGACCGGCCATACAGGCAGATCCCGGTCACGCCCTCGACGACCAGCCACAACCCGAGCAAAGCGACGAGCACGGCCCCGACACGTCCAGCGTGCAATACGCCGTGGAGCGAGCGCACCGCCATGAGCACTGAGCGTTCCGGCGCGCGCGTATCGATGACGCGCAGAGTGGAAGGGTCCACGGCGACGTCGAGCCGATGGCCTGCGACCGCCAACTCGACGACGAACGGTTCCGTCGCGCGGGCCGGCACTCTCAGGGCGCGCGGCTCAGCACCCGGCTGGGCGAAGAGTGCGGCGGCCACGATCGCGTCGAGCGACCGCGGCGCGGCAGCGCTCGCGGTCAGCGCCGGCGTCCCATTCGTCACCCGCTCGATCTCCGGCGCAAACACCAGCACGCTGCCGCTGAGACCGAGCACGAGCAGCAGGGGACCGCTGACGAGCCCGCCCCACAGATGCGCCCGCGCCGCCAGTCGCCGCATGGTGTAGCCTAACCGCGTTTGGCCCGGAGGCGTCGATGAAGCGCAGCGAGTCGCGGATCCTGACCACTCACACGGGCAGCTTGCCTCGCACGCCGGCCCTGCGCGATCTGCTCGTGCGGCAAGACCGCGGCGAGACGGTCGACGCGGCAGCGCTCGCACGCGAAGCCGAAGCCGCGGTCCGCCACGTCGTGGCCCGTCAGCTCGAGGCCGGCGTCGACGTCGGCAATGACGGAGAGCAGCCGCGCGTCGGCTTCTCGACGTATCCGGCGCGCCGCATGCAAGGCTTCGGCGGCGCCAGCAAGCGCCGGCTCTCGCGCGACATCGCCGAGCACCCCGACTACGCGTCGCGCCTGTCCCGGCAGCGCGCGGGGGCAGCGCGGATCAACGACGCGCCCCAGGCGGTGAGCGACGTCGCCTACACGGATCTCACCGAAGCGACGACGGAGTGTGACCTCTTCCGGCGCGCGCCCGGCGCCGAGAAGTTCGCGGAAGCCTTCATGACCGCCGCCTCGCCCGGCGTGATCGCGACGATCATGCTCGACGCCTATTACGGTTCCCACGAGCGCTATCTGAAAGCGCTGGCGCGCGAGATGCGCCGCGAGTACGAGCTGATCGTCTCACGCGGGTTCGTGCTCCAGCTCGACTGCCCCGATCTGGCGATGGAGCGCGCGCGCTTCTTCCAGGACGATTCGCTCGACACATTTCTCGCCGCGGTCGCGCTACACATCGATGCCATCAACGAGGCGATCGCCGGGCTGCCGGCCGATCGCATTCGGCTGCATCTGTGCTGGGGCAACTACGACGGGCCGCACACGCACGACGTGCCGCTGGAGCCGTTGCTGCCGATCGTCTACCGCGCGCGAGTCGGCGCGCTCTCGCTGCCGCTCGCGAGCCCGCGCCACCAGCACGAGCTGAAGGCCTTTCGCCGGCATCCCCTGCCCGACGGCATGCTGTTCGTCCCGGGCGTGATCGATTCCACCACCAACGTCGTCGAGCATCCGGAGGTCGTCGCCGACCGCCTCGTCGCCGTCGTGGAGACCATCGGCGATCGCACGCGCGTGCTGGCGGGTGTGGATTGTGGGTTTGGCACGTTCGCCGGCTCGCAGCTGGTCGAGGACAGCGTGGTCTGGGCAAAGCTCCGCGCGCTGCGCGAGGGCGCCGATCTCGCCACGCGGCGACTCTGGCGCTGAGGAGACTGACATGGCGAGACTGACGGCCATCACGAGCAAGCAGCAGGTCGCGCCCAAGGACCAGCCGATCGTCGACGCGATCGTCGCCAGCCGCGGCGCGCTGCAAGGCCCGTTCACGATGTTCCTGCACTGCCCCGAGCTGGCCGGGCGCCTCGCGCACCTCGGCGCCTTCGTCCGCTTCGAGGGCACGCTCGACATGCGCGTCCGCGTGCTGGCGGCGATGACGGTCGCGCGCGAGCTGGACGCCGTCTACGTCTGGGGCGCCCAGACCGGACAGGCCCGCAAGCTCGGCGTCCCGGAGACGACGATCGCAGCCGTTCGCGAGAATCACTCGCGCGGAGTGCCCGCTGAGGACGCACAGATCGTTGAGTTCACGCGCACGCTCCTGCGCCGGCATCGCATCGACGACGGGACGGTCAAGGCGCTGCGCGCGCGCTTTGGCGACGACGGCTTCATCCAGCTCACCGGCGCCATCGGCTACTACAGCATGCTCGCCATGACGGTGAACGCGTGCGAGCTCGAGGCCGCGCCTGGCGCCGAAGTCCTCACCCCGGGAGCCACAGCATGATGACGCGAGCGCTCGTTGTTGCCTTCGTCGCGCTGCTGACCGTCACCCCCGCCGTCGCCGCCGAGCTTCCGGCGGCGAAAGCAGAGCAGGTCGGACTGTCCACCGAGCGCCTCGATCGCATCACCCAGGTGCTGCGTGCGGACGTCGAGCGCGGTCGCATTCCTGGGGCCGTTGTGCTCGTGGCGCGCAAAGGGCGCGTGGCGTACCTGCAGCCGGTTGGCTTCCGTGACAAGGCGTCGGGAGCGCCGATGAGCTCCGATGCGATCTTCCGCATCGCCTCGATGACGAAGCCCATCGTGACGGTGGCCGCGCTGTCACTGTACGAGGAAGGCCGGCTGCTCCTGTCCGATCCCGTGTCGAAATACATTCCGGCCTTCAAGGACCAGAAGGTCGGTCTCGAGCGCGCGGCCGCCGAGCGCGAGATGACGATCCAGGATCTGATGCGTCACACGTCCGGCCTCACCTACGGCAACCGCGGCACGAGCGAGATCTACAAGATGTATCCCGAGTCGTCGAACGTCGCGTCACTCACGCTGACGATGGATGAGTTCATCGACCGCGTGAGCAAGGCGCCGCTGGTCTACCAGCCGGGCACGCGGTGGGAGTACAGCCTGTCGACCGACGTGCTCGGGCGCGTGGTGGAGATCGTTGCCGGCAAGTCGCTGGGCGAGGTGCTCGCCGAGCGCATCTACCGGCCGCTGAAGATGACAGACACGACGTTCCTCGTGCCCGGCGAAAAGCGTTCGCGCATCGCGCAGCCGCTGCCGACCAACCCCGACACGGGCGCGGCGGTCACGGTTCACGACCCGGCCGTGCCGCGCAAGTTCGACTGCGGCGGCGGCTGCGCCGTCTCGACGGCGGCCGATTACGCGCGCTTCGCTCAGATGCTGCTGAATCGCGGCAGTCTCGACGGGGCACGCGTGCTGAGCTCACGCATGGTCGACTTCATGACGGCCGATCACCTTGGCGCGATCTCGCGGGGCAGCTTCGCCTCCTCCCCCGGCTACACCTGGGGCCTCGGGGTCGCCGTCCGCCAGGACAAGGGCCTTGCCCCGATGCCGGGATCGAGCGGCGATTTCTACTGGCCGGGCGCCTACGCGACGTACTGGTGGGCCGATCCGAAAGAAGACATGGTCGTCGTGTTCATGACGCAATCACCGCTGGGACGTCATTATCAACAGCTGGTGCGCGGCCTCGTCTACCAGGCCATCGCGGAATAGCACGCGGGAGGACGCGGCATGAAGATCGTCGACGCGCAGATCCATCTCTGGAACGCTGGCAAACCAACGAACGCGAACCACCGTCAGGTCGCCGCGTACACCAAGGACGATGCACTGAAAGAAATGGACGCCGCCGGCGTCGACGCCGCGCTGATCCATCCGCCGGCGTCCTGGGACCCGAACTCCAACGAGCTGGCTGTCGAGGCTGCACGAGCGCATCCCAATCGATTCGCGATCCTCGGAAACTTTCCGCTCGACAAACCGGAAAGCCGCGCGCTGATCGATGGGTGGAAATCGCGGCCGGGGATGCTCGGCCTGCGGTTCGTCTTCTTGCAGCCGCACCAGAAGACGTGGCCGACCGACGGCACGATCGACTGGCTGTGGCCGGCGGCGGAGCGCGCGGGCATCCCTGTCGCGCTGCTCGCGGCGACGTTCCTGCCGAAAGTCGCGCAGGTCGCCGAGCGCCATCCGCGGCTGAAGCTGATCATCGACCATCTCGGCCGCCCATCCGGCACCAAGGACGACGCGGCGTGGGCGAACCTCTCCGAGATGCTGGAGCTCGCGAGATTCCCGAACGTCGCCATCAAGGCGACTGGCGCGCCGAGCTACTCGAGCGAGCCTTATCCCTACCGCAACATCCACGACCACCTGCGCCGCATCTACGACGCGTTCGGCCCGGCGCGCATGTTCTGGGGCACGGACATCACGCGCATGCCGTGCTCCTGGCGGCAGTGCGTGACGATGTTCACCGAGGAGTTGCCGTGGCTGTCGGGACGCGACAAGGAGCTGGTGATGGGCCGGGCCGTGTGTGACTGGCTCGGCTGGAACCTGCCGCAGAAGTAAGGGCAACCGCAGAGGTGAGGGCAACGCTATGGAGATGAAGGCTGCCGTCTTTCGCAAGACGCACGCGCCACTGACGATCGAGTCCGTCGAGATCGACAAGCCGTGGGGACGCGAGGTCCTCGTCCGCACGGCGGCGACGGGTGTCTGCCACAGCGATCTGCACGTCGTCGACGGCCAGGGACGCTGGCCGCTCGACCGTCCGATCGTGCTGGGTCACGAAGGCGCGGGCGTCGTCGAGGCCGTCGGGCCGGACGTGACGACGCTGCGGCCCGGCGACCACGTCGTGGCGTGTCTCTCGGGCTTCTGCGGCGCGTGTCCGCAATGCCTCGACGGCCATCCGAACCTCTGCACGGGCGGCCTGGTCCAGCGGGCTGACTCGGCGGCGCCCCGGCTGTCGCAGGGCGGCGCGCCGCTGCGTCAGTTCATCGGCATCGCGAGCTATGCCGAGCGCATGCTGCTGCACGAGAACTCGGTCGTGAAGATCGACGACGACCTGCCCCTGGACCGCGCGGCGCTCGTGGGCTGTGGCGTGCTCACCGGTGTCGGCGCAGCGCTGCGGACCTCCGGCCTGCAGGCCGGGCAGACCGTCGCGGTATTCGGGTGCGGCGGCGTCGGCCTCGCGATCGTCCAGGGCGCGCGCATCGGCGGCGCGCGGCAGATCATCGGCGTCGATGTGTTCGACAGCAAGCTCGAGATGGCCAAGCGTGTTGGCGCCACGCACGTCGTCAACAGCGCGAACGACGATCCCGTCAAGGCGGTCCGCGCGCTGACCAAGGGCGCGGGCGTCGATCACGCGTTCGAGGCCGTCGGCAACGCCAAACTCGTGCGGCAGGCGATCGAGAGTCTCGCCATCCGCGGGACGGCGACCATCGTCGGTGTGCTGCCGCCCGACGCCACGATCGAGTTTCCGTGGATGGCCATCCGTCCGGAGTGCCGCGTGCAGACGTCGCGCATGGGCAGCAACCGGTTCCGCATCGACATTCCGCTCTATCTGGAGTTCTATCGTCAGGGACGCCTGCTGCTCGACGAGATGGTGAGCCGCCGCGGGCGGCTGGAGGACATCAACGACGCCTTCCGCGCGATGAAGGCCGGCGAGGTCGCGCGCACCGTCCTGACCTTCAACTGAGATGGCTACGTTCACCCTGCGCGTGAACGATCGCCGCACGACCGTCGACGTGGAGCCGGCGACGCCCCTCCTTTATATATTGCGCAACGACCTCGAGCTGAACGGGCCGAAGTTCGGCTGCGGGCTCGCCCAGTGCGGCGCCTGCACCGTGCTGGTCGACGGCAAGCCGGTGCGCTCGTGCGTGGCCACCGTGGCGAGCGTGGCGAACGGGCGCATCACGACGATCGAAGGCCTCGGCACGGCGGAGCGGCTGCATCCGCTGCAGCGCGCATTCATCGAGGAGCAGGCCTGTCAGTGCGGCTTCTGCGGCAACGGCATGGTGATGGCCGCCAAGGCGCTGCTCGACCGCAACCCCAGGCCGACCGCGGGGGACGTGCGGGCGGCGTTGAACGGTCACCTCTGCCGCTGCGCCTCGCACAATCGCATCGTGCGCGCGGTGCAGCGGGCCGCGACGGAGATGCGGTCGTGAGCGCGACGCGGCGCGAGTTCCTCCGGCGCGGCGCGCTGGTCATCGCCTTCGCGCTCTCTCCGCGCGCGAGTTTTGCGCAGCCCGCCGCGCTGCCGGCCAGCCTCAACGGCAACCGGCGTCTCGACGCCTGGCTGGCCATCGATCCCAACGGCACCGTCACGATCTTCACCGGCAAGATCGAGCTGGGCCAGGGCATCGGTACCGCACTCTCGCAGATCGCCGCCGACGAGCTCGACGTCGAGCTGCCGCGCATCGATGTGGTCCACGGCGACACCGCGCGGACACCGAACGAGGGACAAACCGCCGGCAGCCTCTCGGTCGAGCAGAGCGGCACGGCGCTGCGCCTGGCGTGCGCGGAGGCGCGCGAGATCTTGCTGGCGGCAGCGGGTGCGAAGCTCGGCGTCCCCGCGAGCGATCTCACGGTCGCCGATGGCGCGATCACCACGCCGAGCGGCGCGCAAACGAGCTACTGGGATCTCGCCGCGAATGCGCACTTGCAGCGCGACGCCACGGCCACCGCGAAGCCCAAGCCCGCGTCCGCTCACCGCTGGGTCGGCCAGAGCGTGCGCCGCCGCGACATCCCGAAAAAGTTCACCGGCGGCGCCGCCTACGTGCAGGACGTCCGATTGCCCGGGATGGTCTTCGGGCGCGTGGTGCGGCCGCCGTCTCCCGGCGCGGAGCTGCTCGCCGCCGACGAGGCGCGCGTGCGCAGCCTGCCCGGCGTCGTCGCCGTCGTGCGCGACGGCAGCTTCCTCGCGGTGGCGGCGGCGCGCGAAGAGCAGGCCATCGCCGCCCGCGAAGCGCTCAGGCAGAGCGCGCGCTGGAAGGAGACCGAGTTGCTGCCGCCGTCGGGCGACGCGCTCTATCGCGACCTGATGGCGCGTTCGGTGCCGGCGCAGACCGTCGTCGACAAGAGCGCGCCGGCGGCCGCCGAGCCGGTGAAGCGTCTGGAAGCGCTCTACACGCGACCGTATCAGGCCCACGCCTCGATCGCGCCGTCATGTGCCGTCGCGCAGTGGCAGGACGACAAGCTGACCGTGTGGACCCACAGCCAGGGCGTCTTTCCGCTGCGCGCCGATCTCGCCAAGGCGTTCGGCATGGACGCAAAGGACATTCGCTGCATTCACGTGGAAGGCGCGGGCTGCTATGGCCACAACGGCGCCGACGACGTGGCACTCGACGCCGCGCTGCTCGCGCGCGCCACCGGCGGCCGGCCCGTGAAGCTCGCGTGGATGCGCGACGACGAGTTCATGTGGGAGCCGTACGGCTCGGCAATGGCGATGAAGCTCTCCGGCGGCGTGGACGCGCAGGGCAACGTCGTCGCGTGGACGCACGAGGTGTGGAGTCACCCGCACAGCACGCGACCCGGCTCGTCGTCCGGCGTCAATCTGCTCGCCGCGCGGCATCTCGCGACGCCGTCGCCGCCGGTGCCCCCGGCCGACGTGCCGCAGCCCGCGGGCGGCTCGGACCGCAACGCCATCCCGCTCTACGAGTTCGGCGCGGTGAAGGTGGTCAAGCACTACATCGCAGAGTCGCCGCTCCGGACGTCCGCGCTGCGCACGCTCGGCGGCTATGCCAACGTCTTCGCGCTGGAGTCCTTTGTCGATGAGCTGGCCGCGGTGGCCGCCGCGGATCCGGTGGAGTTCCGACTGCGCCACCTCAAAGACCCGCGCGCCCGCGCGGTGATCGAGGCCGCCGCGCAGCGCGCGAGCTGGACGCCCGGCGCGAAGGCCGACGCCGGCCGCGGCCGCGGTATCGGCTTCGCCCGGTACAAGAACCTCGCGTGCTACTGCGCCGTCGTCGCCGACGTCGCCGTCGATCGCGCGTCCGGCCGGCTGCGCGTCACGCGGGCGGTCGCCGCCGTAGACGCCGGGCAGATCGTGAATCCCGACGGCGTGACCAACCAGATCGAGGGCGGCATCATCCAGTCCGCGAGCTGGACGCTGAAGGAATCGGTGCGCTTCGATCGTACGCGCGTCACCACCCGCTCATGGGCGGACTATCCAATCGTGCGGTTCGACGAGGTGCCGGAGGTCGACGTGGTGCTGCTGAAGCGCCCGAGCGAGCGCTTCCTCGGCGTGGGCGAGGGCTCGCAAGGCCCCGCGGCCGCCGCGATCGCCAATGCGCTCGCCCACGCGACCGGTCGACGGCTGCGCGCGCTGCCGTTCACGCCCGAGCGCGTGAAGCAGGCGCTCGCGTGAGGAGCCAATGAAGACACAGACGCAGAAGGCCGAGGCGTTCCGCGCGCTGCACGCGCGTCCGGGCGCGTTCATCATTCCGAATCCGTGGGACGCGGGCACCGCCAAGCTGCTCGCCTCGCTCGGCTTCGAAGCCCTGGCGACGACGAGTCTCGGCTTGTCGAACATGCTCGGCCGCGTCGACGGCACGATGACCGTCAGCCGCGACGAGGTCCTCGCCAACTGCCGCGCGATCGTCGAGGCGACCGACCTGCCGGTCAGCGCCGATCTCGAGAACTGCTACGCGCACGAGCCGCGAGCGGCCGCGGAGATGATCCGGCTGGCTGCCGAGGCCGGCGTGGTCGGCGGCTCGATCGAGGACGCCACCGGCGACGCCGCCAAGCCGATCTACGACTTCACGCTGGCCGTCGAGCGCGTGCAGGCCGCCGTCGAGACGGCGCGGCGATTGGCGTTCGGCTTCGTGCTGACGGCGCGCGCCGAGAACATGATCCAGGGCCGGCTCGACCTCGACGACACGATCAAGCGGCTGCAGGCTTTCGAGCAGGCCGGCGCCGACGTGCTGTACGCGCCGGGGCTGCGGGACCTCGCGACCATTCGCACCGTCGTGGCCGCGGTGCGCAAGCCCGTGAACGTCGTCATGAGCCACGGCGATCCGTCGCTGACGTTGGCACAGCTCAGCGAGGCCGGCGTCAAGCGCGTGAGCGTCGGCGGCTCGCTGTCGCGACTGGCGCTGGCCGCGTTCCTGCGTGGCGCCCGTGAGATGGCGGACAAGGGCGCCTTCACCTGGATGCGCGAGACCGTGGCGAGTCGTGAGCTGAAGGCCGTGTTCAAAGGATGAAGCGCGCGCTCGTCCTGGTCTGGCTCGCGCTCGGTCTGCTCGTCGTCGCCGCCGCCGCACAGGCGCCGCCGCCGGTCGTGCTGATGATCTCGATCGACGGTCTCCGCCCCGACTACGTGACCGCCGCCGACAAGCACGGCCTCAAGATCCCGGCGCTGCGGCGCTTCGTCAGCGAGGGCGCGTTCGCCGAAGGCGTGCTTGGCGTCATCCCGACTGTGACCTATCCGAGCCACACCACGCTGATCACGGGCGTGTGGCCCGCCAAGCACGGTATCTTCTCGAACACCATCTTCGATCCACTGCGCACCGGTCAGAGCGCCTGGTACTGGTACGCCGAGGACATTCGCGTTCCGACACTCTGGGACGCGGCGGCGAGCGCCGGCTGGACATCCGCAGCCATCCACTGGCCGGCCAGCGTCGGCGCGCGCGTGAACTGGAATATTCCGGAGTACTGGCGCGGCAATGCGAGTGAGGACGCCAAGCTCCGGCGCGCGCTGTCCACGCCGGGGCTCGTTGCCGAGCTCGAGGCCGACGCGGGCCCCTATCCGCACGCGCTGGACGCCGAGAGCGACGAGGCGCGCGGCCGGTTCGCGGTGCGCCTGCTCGAGAAGAAGCGGCCGGCGCTGCTGCTGCTGCACCTGATCGCGCTCGATCACACGCAGCACGAGACCGCGCCCTTCAGCGGGGAGACGTTCGCCGTGCTCGAGCGACTCGACGCCGTCGTCGCGAAGCTACGTGAGACGGCCGAACGCGTGGCGCCCGGACGCGCGTTCGTCGCGATCGTCTCAGATCACGGGTTCGCGAGCGTCGACACGCACCTGAATCTGTTCGTGGCATTCCGCGATACGGGACTGCTCACGGTCGAACGCGGCCGGATCACGGGCTGGAAGGCGATTCCGTGGACGGCCGGCGGGTCCGCCGCCATCATGTTGAAGGACACAAATGACGGCGCGACGCGCGGAGAGGTACGGGCGCTGCTCGACAAGCTCGCCGCCGATCCCGCCAATGGGATCGATCGCGTGCTCGATGCCGACACGCTGCGTGACCGCGGCGGGTTTCCGCCAGCAGCGTTTGTGGTCGGCCTCAAACCAGGCTGGCAAATGAGCTCGAGCCTTGCCGGCTCCGTGCTGTCGCCGGGCAAAGGCGGTAACCACGGTCACCTGCCCGACCTGCCGGATCTCCGCGCGTCGTTCTTCCTCGTCGGCCCCGGCGTGCCCGCGGGCCGCGCGCTCGGCCTCGTCGACATGCGCGACGTCGCGCCGACGCTCGCCCGACGCGTGGGCTTGTCACTGCCGACGGCCGACGGCAAAATCCTGCTGCCCTGAACCCAGGAGGCTCGCATGCATTACGGTGTCGTGATGTTTCCCACGGAGTACGCGATGGCGCCCGACGACTTCGCGCGGGCGCTCGAGGAGCGCGGCTTCGAGTCCGTGTGGTTTCCCGAGCACACGCACATTCCGGCGAGCCGCCAGAGCCCGTGGCCGGGCGGCGGCGATCTGCCGCGCGACTACTGGTCGTCCTACGACCCGTTCGTCGCCCTGATGGCGGCGGGCGCGGTGACGAAGCGGCTCAAGCTCGGCACGGGCATCTGCCTCGTGATCGAGCGCGATCCGATCACGACGGCCAAAGAGGTCGCCACCCTCGACCGGCTCTCCGGCGGCCGCGTGCTGTTCGGCATCGGCGGCGGCTGGAACGCCGAAGAGATGGAGAACCACGGCACGGCGTTCAAGTCGCGCTGGAGGCTGCTGCGCGAGCGCGTCCTTGCCATGAAGGAAATCTGGACGAAGAAGGAGCCCCAGTTCCACGGCGACTTCGTGAACTTCGACACGATCTGGGCGGATCCCAAGCCGCTGCAGCGCCCACACCCGCCGATCCTCATCGGCGGCGACGGTGAGAAGACCTTCGATCGCGTCGTCGAGTACGGCGACGGATGGATGCCGATCATGCGTCCGAACAAGAATCCGGTGGACCGCATCCCTGAGCTTCGTGAGCGCCTGAAGAAGGCCGGCCGCGATCCCAAGACCGCGCCCGTGTCGATCTTCTTCGCGCCGACGAAGAAGGAGGGCCTCGACCGGCTCGCCGCCGCCGGCGTCGAGCGCGCGATCTTCGGCGTGCCGTCAGAGGCGCGAGAGGCCGTGCTGCCCCGTCTCGACGCGCTGGCCAAGCTGATCTCGTGAGCGTGCACGACGCGGACGTCGTGTGGGACGCCGAGGACCTGGCGTGCGGGGTCCTGCTGCTGCGACTGCGCGGACGCATGGAGGCGATGCGGCCGGGACAGGTGATGCGGCTCATCGCGAAGGATCTCGGGGCCGCCGAGGACTTGCCGTCGTGGTGCCGGCTCACCGGGCACACGCTCTTGTCCTCGGAGCCGCCGGTCTATCGGATTCGCCGAAAGGAGGCCTGACGCGCGGCTAGCGCAGTACCGTCTCCGCAATACGCGTGAGCTGCTCGGCCATCTCCGCGTCGGTCTTCACCGCGTTAGGGCGCACGAGCACGCGCGTGGCGCCGGCATCGACCAGACGCTTGACGAGCTCGCGGTCGGGCGGCTGACCGTGGACCGAGATCGTGAGCTTCGACGGATCGCGCCCGGCGTCCTTCGCCAGCCGGTCCAGCGTCGCGCGCGCCTGGCGTAGCTCGTCCGGCGTAATGCGATTGGGCAGCCAGCCGTCGCCCCACGCGACCACGCGCTGGAGCACGTTCTTCGCCCCGCCGCCGAGCAACACCGGCGGATGCGGCTTCTGTGCGGGCTTGGGGTTCGACTTCACCCCAGGAAACGTGTAGTAGCGGCCCTGCCACGACGCCTCGGGCTTCGTCCACAGCTCCTTCATCGCCAGCACCGACTCGCGCGTCTGCGCCCAGCGGTGCTCGAAGTCGCCGCCCATGATCTCGGTCTCTTCCTTCAGCCAGCCGGCGCCGATGCCGAACAGAAAGCGCCCGCCGCTGAACAGGTCGAGCGTCGCGACCTCCTTGGCGAGCAGCAGCGGATGACGCTCGGGCACCAGCACGATGCCGGTCCCGAGCTTGATGCGGCTGGTCGTGCCCGATGCGCGCGCCAGCGCGACGAACGGATCGACGAAATGCGCGTACGTCTCGGGGATCACGCCGTCGGCCGAGCCGGGAAACCGGCTCGTCGTCTTGACGGGCATGAACGGATGCTCCGCGCACCAGAACGACTCGAAGCCGAGCTCCTCGGCCTTCTTGGCCATGAGGCCGGGATCGGCGAGATAGGCCGGCAGCGGGATCGAGACGCCAACGTTCATACTCACTCTCCCCAGACCTCGCGCGCGACCTCGACGACGCGCTCGAGCTTGCGCCACTGCTCGTCCTCAGTGAGCGTGTTGCCGTGGTGCGTGCTGGCGAAGCCGCACTGCGGCGACAGGCACAGGCGCTCCAGCGGCACGTACTTCGCAGCCTCGTCGATCCGTCGCCGCAGCGCGTCCTTGGATTCCAGCGTGCCCGATTTCGTCGTGACCAGGCCGAGCACGACTTTCTTGTCGCGCGGCAGCAGACGCAGCGGCTCGAAGCCGCCGGCGCGGTCGGTGTCCCACTCCATGAAATAGGCGTCGACGCGCGTGGAGAACATCGCCTCCACCACCTCGTCGGCGTAGCCGCCCGCCGCGAACCAGGTGCTGCGGAAGTTGCCGCGGCAGGTGTGCATCGTCACGGCCATGCCGTTGGGGCGGTCGGCGAGCGCGCCGTTGATCAGCTCGGCGTACGCCCGCGGAAGCGTCGCCGGGTCGTCACCATTGGCGCGGAAGTTGTCGCGCACCTTGGAGTCGCAGAGATACGCCCAGCTCACGTCGTCGAGCTGCAGATAGGTGCACCCGGCGGCCGCGATGTGGCGAATGGCGGCGCGGTAAGCGGCCGCGGCATCCCGCCAGAGGTCGGCCAGATCAGGATAGGCCGAGCGGGAGACGGCGTTGCGGCCGCCGCGCATGTGCAGCATCGCCGGCGACGGGATCGTCATCTTCGGCGTCGCCTTCGCGACCGATCTGAGAAACGCGAAGTGGTCCACCATGATGGGCTTGTTACAAAGCACCTTGCCGTGAATGGTCGCCATGGGCGGCACATCCTCGGCCTGGAACACCATGCCGACGGGCGCCGTCATGCCGACGCCCTCGAGCTGCGCCATGAAGTCGAGGTGCCAGAAGTCGCGGCGGTACTCGCCGTCGGTGACCGCGCTCAGGCCCAGTGACTCCTGCCGCTGGACCGCGGCGCGAATACATCGATCCTCGACCTCTTTGAGCTGCGCGGGAGTCAGGGCACCCGTCTTGGCCTTCGCGCGCGCGTCGCGCAATTCCGGCGGGCGGAGCAGGCTGCCGACCTGATCGGCGCGGAACGGTGGTGTCGTCATACCCGGCTCAGTCGAAGATCACGCCGCCGTCGACGTTGAACGACTGGCCGGTGATGTTGCGCGCCCCCGGCGACGCCAGAAACACCACGAGCGCCGCGACGTCCTCCGGATCGTTGGGACGGCCGAGCGGTATCGCGGCGTTCCGCCGGCGCTTCATCTCGTCGATCGACACACCCTCCGCCTTCGCGCGTGTCGCGACGTTGTCCTCCGACAGCGCAGTCACCGTCGTGCCGGGGCACACCGCGTTGACGTTGATGTTGTGGGGTGCGAGCTGTTGCGCGGCCGTCCGCGTCAGCGAGATCACGCTGCCCTTGCTCGCCGCGTAGATCGCGTTCGACGTCCCCGCGTATCCCTTGCCCGCGATCGACGCGACGTTGACGATCACGCCGCCGCGGCGAGGAATCATCTCGCGCGCGACCCGCTGCAGGCAGAAGAACACGCCCTTGGCGTTCACGCGCATGATCCGGTCCCAGTCGGCCTCGGTCAGGTCCATGATGTACGCGCGGCGCGTGACGCCGGCGTTGTTCACGAGCACGTCGATGCGCTCGAACGTCGCCGCGACGCGCCGGACCATCCCATCGATGGCCCCGAGATCGCCGACGTCGCTCTCGATGGCGAGGCTGCGGCGTCCGAGCTGGGAGACCGCGTCAGCGGTGGACTTGGCGAGGCCGCCGTCGATGTCCACCGCCGCCACATGCGCGCCTGCGCGCGCGAGCGCCAGCGCGGTGGCCTTGCCGATGCCGTTGCCTGCTCCGGTCACGATCGCAACGCGCTCGTCGAGACTCATGCTGGCTCCTCCTGGCGTGGCCGAGGGCCAGAGAATACCGTATTCTCCCGGCCGGAGGTGTCCCGTGACCAATCGCGCCGTCGTCGTCGATCCCGCAGCGCCCGGCCGGCTCGTCATCGCATCCGTCCCTGATCCCACGCCGGATCGCGGCGAGGCGATCGTCCGCGTTCGCGCGATCTCGCTGAACCGCGGTGAGGTGCGCCGTTCCGGGATGGCTGCCGCGGGCTGGCGTCCAGGCTGGGACCTCGCGGGCGAGGTCGAGCGCGCAGCCGCCGACGGCTCGGGGCCGCGCGCGGGCGCGCGCGTCGTCGGCATGCTCGGCGAGGGCGCGTGGGCCGAACGTGTCGCGGTGCCCACGCACGCGCTGGCCGAGTTTCCCGACAAGGTCACGTTCTCGCAGGCGTCGACGCTGCCGGTGGCCGGTCTCACCGCGCTCTACGCGCTGGCGAAGGGCGGTTTGTTGCTCGGCCGCCGCGTGTTGATCACCGGCGCGACGGGCGGCGTGGGCGATTTCGCCGTGCAGCTCGCGCGTCTCGCCGGCGCGCACGTCACGGCGACGGTGCGGCGCTCCGAGCAGGTGGCGGAAGTTCACGCGCTCGGCGCCCACGAGGTCACCGTCGGCGACGAGATTCCGGCATCGCCGAAGTACGACCTGATCCTGGATTCGGTTGGCGGGCGCACGCTCGGCGGAGCACTGGGCGCGCTCGAGCGGGGCGGCACCTGCGTGACGTTCGGCGTGTCGGCGACGAGCGAGGTGACGTTCGACGCCCGCAATTTCTTCGTCGCGGGCCGGACGAGTCTGTACGGGTTCTATCTCTTCACCGAGCTCGGTCAGGAGCCGGCAGGCGTCGGTCTCCGACGCCTGGCAAATCTCGTCGCCGCGGGGCAGCTCACGCCGCACATCAGCGTCGAGCGGCCGTGGAAGGACATCGCCCAGGTCGCCCAGGATTTGATGGCGCGGCGGTATCCGTACAAGGCGGTGCTGACGGTCGACTGATCACGCAGCGCCAGAGGAGGTCAGCCGATGAATCTCCCGAAGACCGCGCGCGCCGCCGTCGTCGCCGAATACGGCAAGCCGATCGAGATCCGCGAGCTGCCCGTCCCGCGTGAGGGCGAGCTCGAGCCGGGCGCGCTCCTCGTGCGCGTGGACGTGGCGTCGATCTGCGGCTCCGACGTGCATCAGTGGGACGGCATGACGCAGGCGCTGGCGCCGGCGCAGCTGCCCATCGTGCTCGGCCACGAAATGATGGGTACGGTCGTCGCGTTCGGCCCGGGCCCGCGCGAGGACTCGATCGGGCAGCCGCTGAAGGAAGGCGACCGGCTGCTGTGGACGCACGTGTACTGCGGCCAGTGTCAGGAATGTCGCGTGCAGCACACGCCGACGCTCTGCCGGCGCAAGAAGCAGTACATGCGGACGAACTGCGAGCGCTTTCCGTATCTGGTCGGCGGCTTCGCGCAGTACTGCTACGTGTTCCCGCCGTCGGGTCGCGTGCGCATCCCCGACGGCGTGCCGGACGGCGTCGCGTCCGCGGCCAGCTGCGCGCTGCGAACGGTGATCCACGCGTTCGATCGTGTCGGGCGGATCGAGCCGCATCAGCGTGTCGTCATTCAGGGCGCGGGGCCGCTCGGTCTGTTCGCCACGGCGCTCGCGAACCACGCGGGCGTGAGCGACGTGATCGTCGTCGGCGCGCCCGAGGCGCGCCTGGCGCTCGCGCGACGCTGGGGCGCGTCGGCCACCGTCTCCGTGGAGGAGCTTTCGACCGCCGAGGCGCGGCTGGCGCGAGTGCGGGAGCTGACCGACGGCCGCGGGGCGGACGTCGTGTTCGAGCTGTCGGGCGCGCCGTACGCATTGGCGGAGGGACTCGACTTCCTGCGTCCCGGCGGACGCTACGCCGTGGTCGGCCAGCTCGGCGGCCCGCTCACACCGGTGCAGGCCGCGCTCTTCGTGCGCAAGCAGGCCACGGTCCTGGGCGTGCAGTCGGCCGACATCGGGCAGTTCTGGAAGGCGCTCGAGTTCGTGCGGCGCACGGCCTCGCGCTACGACTTCGAGGCGATGCTGACGACGCGCTACCCGCTCGATCGGATCAACGACGCCATCCAAAGCATGCGCGCGTTCCGCGAGATCAAGCCGCTCGTCCTGCCCTGGGCCGAACGCTGACTACTTGCTCTTGAGCCGGAGATCCTCGTAGGGCGCTGAATACGGGTGCCCCGCGATGAGCATGAGGCCGGATTCCGCCACGCGCGGCCCGTAGCCGTTCAGAAACGCGAGCTCCCAGATCGGCGCGAACACGGCACGATCGTGGATCATCTGCTGGATGCGGTGCAGGATCGCTTCGCGCTTCTTGCGATCCATCTCGCCGGCCTGTTCCTGGATCAGCCCCTCGATGTCCGGATACGTGCCATACGTGTACGTGCCGCCCGCGGCCACGAACGAGTCCAGACGCGTGGCGGCGTTGCCGGCCGCGCCGCTGCCGGTCTGGATGATGTTCTTGAACTTCTTGTCGCGGTTCTGTGCGAGGAACGCCGCGCGTTCCAGGGAGCGCAACCTCGAGCGAATGCCCACGGCGCTCAAATAGTTCACGACCGCTTCGCCGAGGTTGGCATACGAGGAGTCGCAAAAATATTCGCCTGCGTCGAAGCCGTTCGGATAGCCCGCCTCGGTCAGCAGACGCTTGGCCTTCGCCGGATCGAAAGGATGCACGGGTGGCGCCCAGAAGAACTCGAACGTCGCGGGAATCATGCTGCCGGTGATCTTGGAGAACCCGAGCGTCTCGGCCTGGTTGATCGCCGGCCGATCGAACGCGTGGTTTGCGGCGAGGCGTACGCGCTTGTCCGCCCACGGTGACCCGGGCGTCGTCCACTGGTCGGGGAAGACCAGCCAGAACGTGGCGGTCGGATTGTTGGCCGCAAGCGTCAGCCCCGGCGTCCGGCGTAGCTCCTCGGCGAGCGCGCCGCGGATGGAATACGCGATGTCGACCTCGCCGCGCTTGAGCATGGCCAGCCGTGTCGTCTCTTCGGTGACCGACTTGAAGACCAAGCGCTTCACGCTCGGCGTCTTGCGCCAGTAGGACTCGTAGGCCTCGAGCACGAGCTCGACGCCCGGGGTGAAGGAGACGAATTTATAGGGGCCGGCGCCGATCGGCGTCTTCTTGAACCCGTCGTCGCCGACTTTCTCGACGTATTTCCTCGGCACGATCCACCCCGCGCCAGTGGCGGGCGTCCCGTAGAACGTCAGGAAATCGGGCCACGGCTGCTTGAATCGAAAGCGCACCCGATGCGGGTCGACGACGTCGATGCCGGCGATGCGCGCCTTGAACGCCCCCGAGCCCGCGCCGCGATAGCGGTCCATCGAAAACTTCACGTCCTCCGCCGTGAGCGGATCGCCGTTGTGGAAGGTCACGCCGCGGCGCAAAACGAACTCGAAGGCGAGTCCGTCGGGCGATACGGTCCAGGACTCCGCCAGGCTCGGCGCGAACACATTGCCCGGCATCGACTTCACCAGCGCATCGTGCATCGCGTAGAGGAACTTGAACGGCGTGATGATCCCGGTGGTCTCCGAAGGATCGAACCACGTCGGCGCCAGGGAGACGTGGAACGCCCACGTGAGCTGACCCTCCGGCGCCGCGGCCGCGGGTGAGGCGGCGACCAGCGTGAGGAGCAGCGTGGCGAGCAGTGCCAGGCGGGTCGGTCGGTTCATGTCGGGCCCTCCTGCGTCTCCAAACCGTTTCGAGCGGAGCCGAGAGGAACGAGGACGAACCGGAAAAGTGAGAGCGATTATCGTCGGCTGGCGCCGCTTGTCAACCGCAGATCCTCGTAGGGGGCGGAGTAGGAAAAGCCTTTGATCACGTCGACGCACGCCTCCTCGACGCGCGGCCCCACGCCCCACAGAAACGCGAGCTCGAAGATCGGCACGTGCATCACGCGGTCGTGCATGATCTGCTGGATCTGGTGCAGCAGCGCTTCGCGCTTCTTGCGATCCAGCTCGCGCGCCTGCCGCTGGAAGAGCTCCTCGATCTCCGGCACGACGCCCGACGAGTAGATGCCGTTCTTGGTGACGTACACCTCGATGCGTGTCGCCGCGTTGCCCGCCGGCGCGCCGAGGCCCATGATGACGCCGCGGAGCTTCTTCTCGCGCCACGCGCTCAGGAACGCGGCGCGCTCCATCGTCCGCAACCGCGTGCGAATGCCGACGGCCTGCAGATACGTGACGAGCGCCTCGCCCATCGAGAAGAACGGCGGAAACGGCGTGAGGTCGCCGGCGTCGAAGCCGTTCGGATAACCTGCCTCCGCGAGGAGCTTCTTGGCGAGCGCCGGATCGTACGGCGGCGGATCGTACGCGCGCGAGAACTCCAGCACGCGCGGGATCAGGCCGCCCGTCGGCCGCGACAGACCCAGCGTCTCGGCCTGGTTCAATCCCTCGCGATCGATCGCGTGGCTCGCCGCGAGCCGCACGCGCCGGTCGTGCCACGGCGATTTGGGATCCCACTGCTCGGGCAGATCCAGATACGGCACTCCCGGCGGTCGCGCCGCGACCAGCCGAAGGCCGGGCGTGCGCTTGATCTCCTGCGCCGTCGGGCCGGAGAGCAGGTAGACGATGTCGACGTCGCCTGCCTTCAGCGCCGCCGCGCGCGTCGTCTCGTCGGCCATGCTGCGGAAGACGAGCCGCTTCACCGACGGCGTCTTGCGCCAGTAGCCATCGAAGGCTTCCATCACGAGCGACACGCCGGGCGTGAAGCTCACGACGCGGTACGGCCCGGCACCGACGGGCGCTTTCAGAAAGCCGTCGTCGCCGACCTTCTCGACGTACTTCTTCGGCACGACCCACGCCGCGCCGGTGGCGGAAGTGCCATAGAACGTCATGAAGTCGGGCCACGGCTCCCTGAGGTGAAAGCGCACGCGGCCGGGATCGACCACCTGCACCTCGCGCACGCGCTCCTTCAGCAGCTTGGCGGCCGCGCCGCGATAGCGCTCGAAGGAAAACTTGACGTCGTCCGCCGTCACCGGCTCACCGTTGTGGAACTTCACGCCGCGGCGGAGCACGAACTCGTACGTCAGGCCGTCCTTCGAGACACTCCACGACTCCGCGAGGCTCGGCGTGTTGTCGCCGGTCGGCATCGGCTTCACGACCGCGTCGTGCACCGCGTAGAGCACCATGAACGGGTTGATGAACGCCTCGGTGTCGCTCGGATCGAGCCACTTCGCGGCCAGCGTGACGTGCAGCCCCCACGTCAGCGTGCCGTCCGGCGCGGCGGAGGCGGGTGCGACGACGAGCATCAGCACCAGCGCGACGAGCGACGTGGCTTTCATGATCAGTAGTAGACCGCGCGGCCGGCGCCGCCCGTCGCGACGATCAGCTCGCCGCTGATCGCCCACGCCTTGTCCGACGCCAGGAAGGCGGTGACATAGGCGATCTCGCTCGCGTCGACCATGCGGCAAATCGCGTTGCCGCGCGGCGAGTCGGGCTCGAAGTCGCTCTTCTCGACCTCTTCGGGTGCGACGCCGAGCTCCTTGGCGCGCGCCGCGAGCAGGCGCGGCGTGCGCTCGGTGCGCGTGATGCCGGGGTGGACGCAGTTCACGGTGATGCCGAAGCGGCCGAGCTGCACGGCGAGCGTCTTGCTCAGGTGCACGAGCGACGTGTTGCGCGCGCCGCCGCTCAGATTGCCGGCGTTGCGCGCGTTGGTGCCGCTGATGTTGACGATGCGGCCCCAGCGCTGCTGCTTCATGTACGGGATGACGGCGCGCGCGCAGCGGAGCGCGCCGACGTACTTGACGTTGAAGTCGTGCAGCAGATCGTCGTCGACGATCGTCTCGATCGGACCGGTGGCCGTGGGGGAGCCGCCTGGCGGCGAGCCGCTGTTGACCAGGATGTGCACGCCACCGAGCTGCGCGGCGGCCTGAGCGACCATCGCGTCGACCTGCTCCCGACTGGTGACGTCCGCCGGGATGGCCATGACCCGGCGGCCCGTTTCGCGGGCCAGCTCCGTCGCGGCCGCCTCGAGCGGCCCCTTCGAGCGCGCGGCGATCACGACATTCGCGCCCTCGCGCGCCAGCTCCCGCGCGATCGCCTTGCCGATGCCGAGACTGCCGCCCGTCACGATCGCGTTCTTGTCCGAGAGCCCGAGATCCATCAGGCACCTCCCTCCGAAAGTCGCCCACGACACTGCGCCGCGGAATTATCGGCGACGCCGGGCCGTTGTCAACGCCGTCGCGTGGCGACTATGATCGGGCCCCGAGGCCCGCAGGAGGCGCCGGATGGCCCGCAACATGAGCGACTACGCCGCGACCATGAAGGATTTCCGGCTCGAGGTCCCTGCCTCGTTCAACTGGGCGTTCGACGTGTTCGATCGCTGGGCGAGCGATCCCGGCAAGCTCGCCATGCTGTGGGTGTCGCCCGAGGGACGGCCGCGACGCATCACGTTCGCCGAGCTGGGCGAGCGCTCGTGCCGGTTCGCGAACGTGCTCGGCGGTCTCGGCGTGGCGGCCGGCGAGCGTGTGTTCGTCGTGCTGCCGCGGGTGGCCGAATGGTGGGAGATCGTGCTCGGCTGCCTCCGCGCGCGTGCGGTCTCCGTGCCCGGCACGACGCTGCTGACGATCAAGGACATTCGGTACCGTCTCGAGGCGTGCGAGCCGTCCGTGGTCATCACCGACGAGGAGAACGCGGCGAAGATGGAGGCGGTGCTCGCCGAATGTCCCAGCG
>Ga0075421_100000785_pt1 | contig 34856 bp, 36 predicted proteins | sample SoiMetdeltSBSDD5_FD_75292 | JGI IMG/M metagenome (GOLD analysis project Ga0075421, IMG submission 75292) | Bulk soil microbial communities from a Populus tree surrounding site in Tennessee, USA - Soil MetaG P. deltoides SBSDD5 | ecosystem: Environmental > Terrestrial > Soil > Tree plantation... | reverse complement strand
GTAGACGTAGCCCGACGTCAGGTACATCGCCTCAGCGGTCTCCTCGAAACCCGACCGCAGCAGGCCGCCGCGCACGCCGATGGTGGCCTGGCTGACCCCGTCGGGTAGCTCGGCGGGCTTGCGCACCGATGGCACTTCGTCCGAGCTCATGACTCGACTCCCGCTCGCTCCGGTCCTCGCTCGTTCCTCGCTGCGATCCTCACTCGCGGTCGTCTTCGGGCGCTCATGACTGCTTCCAGGGCAGGCCGACCGCTTTCCATCCGGTGCCGCCGCGGTGCCTCTGCTCGTTGAGGTTGCCCTCGAAGCCGTCCAGCACGTTGTAGGACGGGGCGATACCGGCGTCGGTCGCCGCCTCGGCCGCGCCGATCGACCGGTTGCCCGACCGGCACAGGAACACCACCGGCCGCTCACCGGGCGTTACACCCGCGGATTTCAAGTCGTCGACGAAGTTGTCGTTGTGCTTTCCGTCGGTCGTGTTCCACTCGACGTACACCACGTCACGCTGCAGCGAAGAAAGATCCGGCACCCCGACGAACCGCCATTCGGCGTCCGTGCGGCAATCGACCAGCACGGCCTCGGGATCGTCGCTCAGCAGCTTCCAAGCCTCCTCAGGCGTGATGTCTCCCGCGTAGCTCACGATCGGAAGTCTTCCACAGCTAGTTGGGACCGGTCGAACAGACCTTCCATGCTCCGTCCTCGCGCACGAACGTCATTGCGACACCGGTTTTGGTGTCTGGCGCCTTGTCGAAATGATAGGTCACCTTGGCGGTGGCGCGGTCGCCGTCGATCTTCACATCAGTGACGTCGTCGACGAACCGCTCCCCTCGTTTGGCAACTGAATCCCGTTGCCGGGCAAGGACATCGGCCTCCACACCTTGCTGGTCACGACAGGTGTAGCTGCGGAAGTCGGCGTAGTTCTGCCGTTGCAGCGCATCGTTCTGGCCGACGGCGGCCCGGCCGACCTGCTGATCCTCCGGCGGGTCGTTGTCGCCGAAGATGTTGAACAGCCCGATTGCGATCACGACGAGCACAATGATTGTCAACGCGGCGAGGAACGGCGCCATCGTCGGCCGGTCGGCCGCGGAATCGGAAGGTTCGGTCACCAGAGTTTGCGCAGGGCTGCCGACACCCGCCGGGCCCGGTCTCGCGCCACGATCGGGTCCGGGGCTGTGGCCAGCGCCACCCCGAGCCGCCGCCTGCCGGCTGTCTCGTCGGGCCGGTCGAACAGCCGCACATCGCTCTCGGCGACGGCCAGCGCTTCGCCGACCAAGCGCAGGTCGACGTCGTGATTGCCGGTCGACTCGGCCCCTGCATAGAGGACTTCCGCCGCGGCGGGCGAGATCATGATGGTGTCCACGGTCAGCCCGAGGATCGCCCGGGCGTGCAGCTCGAACTGCGAAAGCCGTTGGGAGCGCAGCGTCACCAGTCCGCTGTCGTATGGCCGCGGCCGGACGTCGGCGAAGTACACCTCATCGCCGCGCACCAGTAGCTCCACCCCGAACACGCCGCGCCCGCCGAGCGAGTTGACGATGCGCGCCGCGATCGACTTCGCCGCATCGAGCGCGACGGGCGACATCTGCTGCGGCTGCCACGACTCGAGCACGTCGGCCAGCCGGTGTCCGATCGGTTCGCAGAAGTGCACTGCGGGACCCGACGGTCCGGTCGTACGGACCGTGAGCAGCGTGACCTCGAAGTCGACGTCGACGACCGTCTCGGCCATCACCCGGCTATGCGGAATGCGGCCGGCGGCGATGGCGCGATGCCAGGCCGGTTCGACGTCGTCGGCCCGCACCAGCACCGACTGGCCGTCACCCGGCGCCGCCGCGATCGGCTTGACGACCAAGGGGAAACCGGCGTGCTCAGCGACCGCGGTCAGCTCCTCCACCGATCCGGCGAACCAGAACGGCGCGGTGGGCAGGCCGAGCTCGTCGGAGGCCAGCCGGCGCAGGCCCTCCCGGTCGATGGACAGCCGCGTGCTGCGCGGCGTCGGAAACACCTCGATGTTCCCGCGCTCGGCGACGGCGATCAGCGCGTCGGCCGCGATGACGCCCGCCTCCGCGACGACGTAGCGCGGGTTCTCCTTCTCGATGAGCGCGGTCAGCTCCTCGGCGTCGTTCATCTTGATGACGGCGGCGCGGTCGGCCACGCCGTGCGCCGGGGCGTCCGCATAGCGGTCGACGGCGATGACGTCGGCGCCGAGCCGCTGGAATGCCAGCGCCAGTTCGCGGCTCAATTCGCCGGAGCCAAGCAGCATCACGGTGGAACCCGTGGGCGCCGTGGAGGTGTCGTCGACGACCGGTTCGGGTCCGGTCGCTTCTTCCGTTGTTTCACTCATCGCGCGTCCCAGCCTGCCAGATGGTCAGCCCAGTCGGACGTCGATGTAGCACCACCGCCAGTCCTCCCCCGGCTCGGCGGAGCGCATCACGGGATGACCGGTGGCATGGAAATGTTCGCTCGCATGTTGGTGTGGGCTGGAGTCGCAGCATCCGACGTGGCCGCACGTCAGGCACATACGCAGGTGCGCCCACGTGGTCTCACCGAGCTCGTCGCACTCCTGGCATTTGCCGGGTGTGAGCGGCTCAGGCTCGACCGGGGATTGCGCGTCGGCAGCGAGGTGTTCGCATGTATCGGCGACCGCTGGGGCGTCGGCGTCACTCCGGCGTGATCTCCTCAGCATGATGACCAAGGATAGGAGGTCGGTGTGGGTGCCTCACTGCTGGCGGTACTGGTGGTGTCGGTCCTGTTGGCCGCGGTGGCCAGGCACTACGACGTGTCGGCCCCGCTGGCGCTGGTGGTCGCGGGCCTGCTGGCCGGCCTGATCCCCGGCTTCAAGCAGATCGAGCTGGACCCCGAACTTGTGCTGTACGTGCTGCTGCCGCCGCTGCTCTGGTCGGCCGGGCTGGAAAGCAGCTACGTGGCGCTGCGGCGCAACATCCGGCCGATCGGGCTGCTGGCGGTCGGCCTGCCGCTGGCGACGACGTTTGCGGTCGGTTTCGTGGCCTACAAGACCGTGCCCGAGCTGACGGTCGCGGCGGCGTTGACGCTCGGCGCGATCGTCGCTCCGCCGGATGCGGTGTCCGCGACCGCGGTCGGGCGCAAGCTCGGGCTGCCGCGCCGGGTGATGACGTTGCTCGGCGGCGAGAGCCTGCTCAACGACGCCACCGCGCTGACCGCGTACAAGGTGTCGTTGGCCGCAGCTATCGGGACGGCCGCGACTTGGCGCAGCGGACTGGCGACCTTCGCGCTGGCTGCGGCCGGCGGCGTCGTGGTGGGTTTCGCACTGGGCATGATCACCGCGTTCATCCGGTGGCGGCTCGACGATCCTTTGGTAGAAAGCGCGCTGGGCCTGGTCGCGCCGTTCATCATCTACCTCGCCGCCGAGGAGATTCACGGCTCCGGCGTACTCACGGTCGTCGTCGCCGCGCTGCTTCTCGGCCAGAAATCCACCAGGGCCGGATACGCCACCCGGCTGCAGGACAACGCGGTGTGGAAGGCCCTGACACTGATTCTCGAGTCGTTCGCGTTCCTGATGATCGGCCTGCAGTTGCCGACGGTGGTGGGCGAGCTGGAGGGCATCACCGCGAAGGTGATCGCGATCTCGTCCGTCGCGGTATTGGCGACGGTGATCCTGGTCCGAATCGTCTGGGTGTTCGTGTTCGCATACCTGCCGCGTGCCCTGTTTCCACGCATCCGTGATCGCGAACCGGCGCCGACGCCTGCGCAGGTGTTCGTCGTCGCATGGGCAGGCATGCGCGGGGTGGTATCGCTGGCGGCGGCGTTCGGTGTTCCGTTGACGACGATGTCGGGTGCGCCGTTTCCGGGACGTCCGCAGCTGGTGTTCCTTACCTTCGTGGTCGTGATCGGCACGCTGTTGTTGCACGGGCTGACGCTGCCGTGGCTGATCCGGCGGCTCGGCGTGCAGGGCGACGAGGCCCGCACCGACGCGATTGCCGCGGCCGCCGCACAGGACAAGGCGGCGCGGGCCGCGGCCGAGCGGCTCGACGAGCTGCTGGCCGAGGAAGAGGTCACCGACGTGCACGAGCGAGCTGCAGATGTGTTGCGGGGCTGGAACACTCGCAGGCGCAATTCGGCGTGGGAGCGGTTGGGCCGCGATGCCGAGGAGATCGGCGAAAGCCCGGCAGCGGCGTTCCGGCGATTGCGGCTGGAGATGCTGGCGGCCGAGCGCGCGGCGTTCATCGCCGAACGCGACAGCGGTCAGATCGACGACGAAGTGCTGCGCGAAGTCCTGCGCGGGCTCGACCTCGAAGAGGCGACACTGAACCGTGGCTGAATCGCGAATGATCGACACCGTGCTGGGATCGGTGCGGGTGCAGGTCCGGGGCACCGGCGAGCCGATGATGTTCTGGCCCAGCTTGCTGATGACGGGCGACATGTGGGCCGCGCAGGCCGATCATTTCGGTAACGAGCACCAGGTGATCCTCGTCGATCCTCCGGGCTTCGGCGCAAGCGAAAAGCTCACGGCGCCTTTTACTTTCGATCAGTGTGCGCGCTGCATCGTCGACATCCTCGACGGCCTCGACCTGCAGCGTACGCACTTCGTCGGGAACTCTTGGGGCGGCATGATCGGCGGGACTTTCGCGGCCACCTATCCCGATCGCATCGGCAGCGCGGTGTTGATGAACTGCACCGCGTCGCCGGCCGGCACACGGCAGAAGATCGAGTACGGCCTCCTGTTGCGGATGGCCGGCCTGCTCGGCGGGATCCGGCCGCCGCTGACCCGATCGGTGCTCAAGGCGTTCCTCGGCCCGACGACGTTCACGACCCGGCCCGATGTCGTGGCGTTCGTCCGCGACACGGTGCAGCGCGTCGACCTGCGCTCTGGCGGCTGGGCGGTGCGCAGCGTGGTGCCGCGCCGTCCCGACCAGCGCGCGCTGCTGTCGAAGGTGACGACGCCGGTGTTGGTGGTCGCCGGTGTCGAGGATGCGACGTTCCCGTTGCCCGAGACGATCGCGATGGCCGAGGCGATCCCCAATGCGGCCATCGCCGTGCTCGAAGGGGTAGCGCATCTGGCTGCGCTGGAGAACCCTTCGCTTGTCAACAAGCTGATCGGGGAGTTTGTGTTTCGCGGGTAGCGTCGATTCATGACCCAAGCACCCGAGCTGCCGCCGCTGCATATGCGGCGGGTCGCGTTCGATCCGACCCCAGCGCTCAGCGAGATCCGCGAGACCGACGGTGTGCGCACCATGGTCAATTCGTTCGGCATGACGGTGTACCTGGTCACCCGGCACGAGGACATCAAGGACGTGCTGTCTGACCACGAACGGTTCTCCAACGGCCGCCCGCCTGGTTTCGTTCTGCCCGGCGCGACGGAGATCCCCGAGGAGGAAGTGACCAGCGCACGGTCAGGCAATCTATTGAGCCTCGACCCGCCGGAGCATCAGCGGTTGCGGCGCATGCTGACCGCCGAATTCACCATCCGGAGGATGAAGCTGCTCGAGCCGCGCATCGCCGAGATCGTCGACGCGCAATTGGAATCGATGGAAAAGGCCGGACCCCCAGTCGATTTGGTTACGAACTTTGCGTTGCCGATCCCGTCACTGGTGATCTGCGAGCTGCTCGGTGTGCCGTACGACGACCGCGACGACTTCCAGCAGCGCAGCGCCAGCCAGCTCGACCTGTCCATTCCCATTCCCGAGCGGCTGGAATTGCAGCGCCAGAGCCGTGCCTACATGCGCTCACTGGTCGAGCGGTCACGCCAACAGCCCGGCGAGGACATCCTCGGCATGCTGGTGCGCGAACACGGCGAAGAGCTGACCGACGACGAACTCATCGGCATCGCAAGCCTATTGCTGCTCGCCGGCCACGAGACGACGTCGAACATGCTGGGCCTGGGCACGCTGGCACTGCTGCGCCATCCCGACCAGCTGGCCGCGGTGCGCGACAACCCGGATGCGATCGGACCCGCCGTCGAGGAGCTGCTGCGCTGGCTGTCGATCGTGCACACCGCGATTCCGCGGATCACCACCACCGACGTCGAGATCGCCGGCGTGCCGATTCGGGCCGGAGAGCTGGTGTTCGTGTCGCTGCCGTCGGGCAATCGCGACCCGGACTTCATCGATTCGCCCGAGCTGCTCGACATTCGTCGGGGCGCGCCAGGGCATCTGGCGTTCGGCCACGGTGTGCACCACTGCCTGGGCGCCCCGCTGGCACGCATGGAGATGCGGATCGCGTTCCCGGCGTTGCTGCGCCGTTTCCCCGCGCTGGCGCTGGCCGAAGACTTCGCCGACGTGCCCTTCCGGTCATTTCACTTCATCTACGGGTTGAAATCGCTGGAGGTGACATGGTGAAAGTCGTGGCTGACCGAGACGTGTGCATCAGCGCGGGAAACTGCGTGATGGCCGCCAGCGCCGTCTTCGATCAGGACGACGACGGGATCGTCGTGCTGCTGGTCGACGAGGTGCCCGAGGGGGAAGAGGACCACGTTCGTGAGGCCGTAAGGCTTTGTCCGTCACAGGCTTTGCGGATGGCAGACTAATCGTCACGGTCGATGTCGATGACGCCAGCCCGCGCCAACAGCAGCAGGCTGACCACCAACACCCACACCGGAAACGCCAGTACGAGCCACATCGTGATGTCGCTAGCGACCAGAAGTCCGACCGCGGCAAGGTAACTCACCGCGACCAGCCACCGCGGCATCAGTCCCGTCTTCAGCCAGATGGTCGCCAGCGAGATCATGAACACCGCCGCCATCCGCAGCGCATAGGTCTTCGAGACAGTCAACAACACCATCTGCCCAAACGTCGCCACGTCGGGATCACCTACCGCACGGCTGCGCTCCAGACCCGCACCCACCCCGGCCGCAACGAACATCATCGCGAGGAACAACAGCCCGCTGCCCACGAATACCGTCGAGAAGAACTTGTCCTCGTAGCGCCCGAGCCCGTCGCGCACCACCCCCATGAACCACAGGAACGCGATGCCCGCGAACGGCATGATCGTCGCTGCGATTTTGAGATTCGTGCTGCCGGTCTGCAGCCACTGCGCGCCCGGCTCTTCGCCCTTCGGTAGCGCCAGCCGGATGAGGACCAGCGCGGTGGCGAACAACAGCGCGAACAGCACACCGGCCACCGCCGCCGCTCGCGGCGTCGACAACCGGCTGGGTTGACGTTCAGTCACGCCGTCATCGTGGCACGGCTACGGCTGGCCGGGGAGCAATCTGATCATCAACCCGTTCGCCTCCGCGAGCACGTTGTCCTCCGGATCATGCAGCGATGCGTTGACGAACGCCTTGCGGCCCTCGGCCTCCCGCACCCAGCCACGCGCGGTCAGCGGCGTGTCGATCGGCGTCACCTTCCGGTAGTCGACGTGCAGGAAGGCGGTGCGGCTGATCGGCCGCCCTGCCGCATGGATGACCATGCCGAACACCGAGTCGAACAGCAGCGGCAGCACGCCGCCGTGCACCGCGTAGTTTCCGCCGACCGAGAAACGGCTGAACTGCACGCTCAATTCGACGCCATCGGGTTCGAACCTGGTCACCCGATACGGCGGCATCAGCAGGCTGCCCGCGCCGGGCAGCGAGGGGACGCGGTTGGCGGGCCCGACGCCTTCGGCCGCCTCGAACGGACCGAGCAGCTTCACGAGTTCCTCGGCGCGATCGGCAGCCAGATCCCACGTGTCGCTGTCAGGGTCCGCCGACACCGCAAGATCCTGCGCCAGTCGCATCGCGGTCAGAAACCGTGCGAATCCCGGGCCGGGCTCGGCTGCTTCGAAGTTCGGGAACCCACCATGCTTGTCGTAATCGGGGTCGACGAGAAGTGGATCGTCCGTCACCGTGCCGCCAGGATGTCGCGGCGCACGATGGTCTGATCCCGGCCGGGCCCGACGCCGATGCACGAAACATGTGCTCCGGCAAGCTCTTCCAGCCGCAACACGTAGTCGCGTGCCTTGGCAGGCAGATCGTCGAACTCGCGGGCGTTGGAGATGTCCTCCCACCAGCCGGGCAGCTCTTCGTAAATCGGTTCCGCGCGGCCGATATCGCTCTGGGTCATCGGCATCTCGTCGGTGCGCTTGCCGTCCACGGTGTAGCCGACGCAGATCGGTACCGTCTCGAGGCTGGACAGCACGTCAAGCTTGGTCAGGAAGTAGTCGGTGATCCCGTTGACGCGAGTGGCATAGCGGGCGATGACCGCGTCGAACCATCCGCAGCGGCGACGCCGTCCCGTCGTCACCCCGAACTCGCCGCCGGTCTTCGACAGGTACTCGCCGTTCGCGTCAAACAACTCGGTCGGGAACGGGCCCGAGCCCACTCGGGTGGTGTACGCCTTGAGGATTCCCAGCACCGTGGTGATGCGCGTCGGGCCGATGCCCGAACCGACGGCGGCGCCACCCGCGGTCGGATTCGACGACGTGACAAAGGGATACGTGCCGTGGTCGACGTCGAGCAGTGTGCCCTGCGAACCTTCCAGCAGCACCGTCTCACCCTTTTCGAGTGCGGTGTTGAGCAGGTAGCGGCTGTCGGCGATGCGGTGCTTGAATCCCTCGGCTTCGGCCAGCAGGTTCTCGACCACCTCGGCGGCGTCAAGCGCCTTGCGGTTGTAGATCTTGACAAGCACCTGGTTCTTGAGTTCCAGTGCGGCCTCGATCTTTTGGGCCAGCAGCGCCTCGTCGAGAACGTCGGCGACACGGATCCCGATGCGTGCGATCTTGTCCTGGTAGCACGGGCCGATACCGCGGCCGGTGGTGCCGATCTTCTTGCTGCCCGCGTATCGTTCCACGACCTTGTCGATGGCCACGTGATACGGCATCAACAGGTGCGCGTCGGCGGAGATCAGCAGCCGCTCGGTGTCGACGCCGCGATCCTCGAGGCCCTTCAACTCGGTGAGCAACACCCCGGGATCGACGACGACGCCGTTGCCGATCACGTTCGTGACGCCCGGAGTGAGGATTCCCGACGGAATCAGGTGAAGGGCGAAGTTCTCGCCACTCGGCAACACCACGGTGTGGCCGGCGTTGTTGCCGCCTTGGTAACGAACCACCCATTGGACGCGGCCACCGAGCAGATCGGTCGCCTTTCCTTTGCCCTCGTCCCCCCATTGGGCACCGATGAGCACGATTGCCGGCATGACATAGTCTCCCGCTCTATCTGCCTTAAAACTGTGGCAGCCGGTGACCCACCCTATCCCAGCCGACCTGAGGAGTTCGCGCGGACGTGAGGAGCACTGTATCGGGTATGACCACCCGCGATGTCCTTCTGGTTTTCGGCGGCCGTCGAGTGCCCCGCCCGCTAAGCGACCTGCCGGTGGTCGGCCTCGACGACATCGCCGACTGCCGCAGGATCGTGGTGGTGGGCTCGGACGCCGACCTCGCGGCGGTGCTGACCCACTTGTTACGAGCGGACCGGCTCGACGTGGAGGTCGCCCACGTTCGCCGACCCTGGCATGCGCGCCGCGCGCGAACCGGTCAGGCGCAACGGGTTCCGCTGATCCGCGACGAGACGGGGACCGTCATCGTCGGCGCCGCGTACTGGCTGCCGGCCGACGAAGATGCCCGCACGATCCACGGCGAAGCGGTCACCGATGACAACCTGCTGTTCGACGGCGACGTGACCGGGGTGCGGATCGAGCCGACGCCGACGATGCCCGGTCTGCGGGCAAGCGTGCTGTCGAGCAGGATGCGGCCCAACCGCTGGCTGACCGGCCGCGCCGCACAGCTCGGCACTGACGCCGCCCTGGTGGTGCGCGACGGCGTGCCCGCCCCGAGGCCGGTGCGGCGATCGACGTTCTACCGGCACACCGAGGGCTGGCTGCGGGTGCGCTGACCAGGCGATTTCAGCGCTTCGCAAGCTCTGCTGAAAGTTGGGGGGTCACGCTTGCCGCATGAGTGATATTCGAGTGGGCATCTTCGCCCCTGTCGGGCAGTTCGCGGCTCCCGCCGAGCAGCGCGACGCGATGCTGCACCGCATCGCCGATTCCGGTGTCGACCATGTAGCCGTCAACGACCACGTCAGCTTTTTCGTCGGCGCTGGCGCAGATGCACTGATCGATGCCGCGACCGTGCTCACCCGCTACCCCGGGGTCCCCTGTTATGTCGCGCTTTACCTGCTCCCGCTGCGCCACCCGGTGCTGGTGGCACGCCAGCTTGCCAGCATCGCCGAGCACGCCCCGGGCAGGCTGGTGTTCGGCGTGGGGATTGGCGGCGAAGATAGGCACGAGTTCGAGATCTGCGGTGTGGACCCCAGCACCCGCGGGCGCCGAATGGACGAGTCGCTGGAGCTGTTGCGCGCGCTGTCCGACGGCAAGCCGGTCAGCTTCGACGGCGAATTCTTCAAGATGCGCGACGCCCAGATCCTTCCGGCCCCGTCGTCGCCGATCCCGATCACCGTCGGCGGCCGTTCCGACGCCGCGGTGCGGCGCGCAGGCCGGTTCGGCGATGGCTGGCTGGGCATCTGGGTTTCCCCGCAGCGTTACGGCACCGTGGTGGAGCAGGTCGCGGAGCACGCTAAGACCGCGGGCAGGAACCCGAGTCGCTTCCAGCACGCTCTCAACGTCTGGTGTGGTTTCGGCGCCACCCGCGAGGCCGCACGCGCGCCACTCGCCACAGGTATGCAGACCTTCTACCAGACGCCGTTCGAACCCTTCGAGCGTTATTCCCCGTACGGGACACCCGAGGACGTCGCGGAGTTCCTCTATCCCTATGCGAAGGCCGGCTGCTCGGTGTTCAACGTGATTCCGTGCGCCAGTGATCATGAAACTGCGGTAGCCGGAGTTGCGGAGCTGCGACGACTGCTGCGCGCGGTAGCTTCGTGAAGTGACCATCCGTCCGCTGCACCAATCGGTGCGGCCCAGCCCGATCTTCCTTGCGATCGTCGCGCTCACCGTCGTCGGCGCAGTGCTTGCCTGGCTGGCCGAAAGCGCTGCTGAGCCGCTGGCGTACGTCGGCGTGTTCACGTTCGTCATCGCCGGCTTCCTGGTGTCGCTTTGCGTACACGAGTTCGCCCACGCCTACACCGCGTGGCGCTACGGCGACCGCGACGTCGAGGCGCGCGGCTATCTGACCCTGAACCCGCTGAAGTACTCGCACCCGCTGTTGTCGCTCGGGCTGCCGGCACTGTTCATCGCGCTGGGCGGCATCGGCCTGCCGGGCGGTGCGGTGTACGTGCGCACGTCGTGGATGACGAAGCGGCAGAAGACCCTCGTCAGCCTGGCCGGTCCGGCCACCAACCTGGTGTTCGCGATCGTGTTGCTCGTGGTGACTCGTCTGCTCTGGCAACAGGAGCACATAGTGTTCTGGGGCGGTATGGCGTTCCTGGGCTTCCTGCAGGTGACCGCGTTTGTGCTCAACATCCTGCCCGTCCCCGGACTTGACGGATACAGCGCGCTGGAGCCGCACCTGAGCCCGCAGACGCAGCGTGCGCTGGCCCCCGCAAAAGGGTGGGCGTTCTTCGTCCTGTTGCTCCTGCTGTTCACCCCGCAGGTCAACCGGTGGTTCTTCGGGGTCATCTTCTGGCTATTCGACGCCTCCGGTGTGCCCCGTGGGCTCATCGGGTGGGGCATGAACCTGACCCGCTTCTGGTCCGCCTGGTTCTGACGGCGGCCACTTTTCTCTCGCGAGAAGACGCAAAGATCCCCGAAAAGGCCCAAAATTGGACACTTTTGCGTCTTCTCGCGCGGCGTGGGGCCACTTGCGACATATGCGTGTTTACGCATAGATTGCAGACATGGGTGCCGGACACGATCACAGCCATGCCGATACCCGTGTTTCCCGGATGGTCATCGCTGCGGGAATCCTGACCGCGTTCTTCGCCCTCGAGCTCACCACGGCGCTGCTGATCAATTCGCTTGCCCTGCTCTCCGACGCCGGCCACATGCTCACCGACCTGGTCGCGATGTTCATGGGCCTGACGGCGGTGCTGTTGGCCCGTCATGGCAGCACGTCGCCGAAGCGGACCTATGGCTGGCACCGCGCCGAGGTGTTCACCGCCGTCGCGAACGCGGTGCTGCTGCTCGGTGTCGCCGCGTTCATCCTCTTCGAGGCGGTCGAACGACTCGGCAACGCACCCGAGATCCCCGGTGTGCCGATGATCGTGGTCGCACTGGCAGGGCTGGTGGCCAACGCCGTCGTCGTGTTACTGCTGCGGTCGCACTCAAAGGAGAGCCTGGCCGTCAAGGGCGCCTACATGGAGGTCGTCGCCGACACCGTCGGCAGCATCGGTGTGCTGATCGCGGGCATCGTCACCGTGACGACGGGGTGGCCTTACGCCGACGTGGTCGTCGCGGTGTTCGTCGCGGTATGGGTGCTGCCCCGCGCGATCGCACTGGCCCGTGCCGCGCTGCGAATTCTGTCCGAATCGTCGCCGAGCCATATCGACGTCGAGGAGCTGCGCTCGGCGCTCTGTGCGGTCGAGGGCGTGACCGAGGTGCACGACCTGCACGTGTGGACGCTGGTGCCGGGCAAGGACATGGTGACCGCGCACCTGACGAGCACCCGGAATTCGGCGTCGGTGCTCGACGACGCCCGCGCAGTGTTGACGGCGCGAGGGCTGGATCACGCGACGGTTCAGGTGGAGCCGCCGGACGACGCCGCGGACTGCAAGTGCGAAGCGGAGTACTGACCTACAGCCCGAATTCGGACCGCGCCGCGGGATCGCAGTCGTCGAGCAGATCCAGGCAGCGCTGATACTCATCCGTCTCGCCGATCGAGTCGGCGGCCTTCGCCAACGCTGCCACACACCGCAGGAATCCGCGGTTGGGCTCGTGGCTGTAGGGCACCGGGCCGAAGCCCTTCCATCCGTTGCGGCGCAACTGATCCAGGCCGCGGTGATAGCCGGTGCGGGCGTACGCGTAGGCGGTGACGGCCCTATCGTCGGCGAGCGCGTCCTCCGCGAGTGCGGCCCACGCCACCGACGCCGACGGATGCGCGGCGGCGACGATGGACGGGTTCTCGGAGGCGGCGAGTTCGGCCTCCGCTGCGCTGTCGCCCGGTAGCAGTACCGGATCCGGTCCGAGGAGATCTCCCATGCGCGTCATGGCCTCATTGTGCCTATAGGCTGCACCGGTAGTTCGTAGAGGGAGGAACCGCAGCAGGGATGTCGAACCCATCAGGGCCGGACGATCCGGACGAAGCCACCGAGCCAGCGGCGGAAGCCGTCGTCGAGACGGATGAGACGCAGCCCGCTGAAGCCGTGACCGACCCGGAGCACGAGCCCGCCACCGAGATCCTGTTGTCGCCCGAGGCTCAGGCCCAACTGCCGGCCGACGAGACGGACAAGCCTGCTGAGCGACGGTTCACCGCGCCCTCAGGATTCGACGGCTCGACACAGAAGATCGACACGCCGGCCGAGCCTGCCACCGAGGTGATGCCGCCGGTGCCAACCGAGGCCATGCCACAAGCGAAACCGGTTGCGCCGCAAGTTATTCCGCCACGCACCGACCCTCCAAAGCCGCCGCGCAACCGTCGTAGCTGGGGCTGGGTGGTGGCGCTGCTGTTGGTCATCGCCGCCTTGGTGGCCGTCGCGATTCTCGGCACGGTGCTGTTGACCCGCGGCTCGACGCCGAAGGTGTCCGAAGAGGACAAAGTCCGCACGACGATCCAGAACTTCGACGTCGCGGTCCAGAACGGCGACCTGGCCACGTTACGAAGCATCACCTGCGGCACCACGCGCGACAACTACGTCAACTACGACGACCGGGCATGGACCGACACCCACGCCCGGGTCGCTGCAGCGAAGCAGTATCCGGTGGTCGCGAGCATCGACCAGGTGGTCGTCAACGGCGACCACGCGGAGGCCAATGTCACGACGTTCATGGCCTATGCGCCGCAGACGCGTTCGACGCGCAGCTTCGATCTGCAGTTCCGCGACGATCAGTGGAAGATCTGCCAGGCCCCCGACAGCTAGCCGTTCTGCGACATCGCGTAGCAGGTGCCGAAGTGCTCGTCCGTGCACGGGATGCCGTTGACCGTCGGGAACTGGCCCGGCATGGTGACAATGTCGGCGCCCTGCGGCGGAACGGTGAGGCCGGGTGGCGGCGTCCCGCCGGACTGTCCCTGCGTGCACACCCCGTCGAATCGGGGCACGGTGCCCCAGGGGCAGGTGTTGGCGCCGGCCGGTGCGGCGACAGCGAGCGTTCCCATGGGAATCGCGACCGTGCAGCAGGCGATCAGAATTCCACGCTTCACAGTGCTCACCCTAGCCTCCCGAAACTGAACGACCCGCGCTTTGCAGGTCTTTGCACGCCTCGACGACGCGCTCCGACATGCTCGCCTCGGCCTTCTTCAGGTAACTTCGCGGGTCGTAGGCCTTTTTGTTACCGACCTCGCCGTCGACCTTCAGCACGCCGTCGTAGTTGGTGAACATATGCGCAGCGAGCGGGCGGGTGAACGCGTACTGGGTGTCGGTGTCGACATTCATCTTCACCACGCCGTAGCGCAGCGAGTCCTCGATCTCCGACTTCAGCGAGCCGGACCCGCCGTGGAACACGAAGTCGAAAGGCTTGGCGCCCTCGGGCAATCCGAGCTTGGCCGCGGCCACCTTCTGGCCCTGCTCGAGGATATCGGGGCGCAGCTTGACGTTGCCCGGCTTGTACACACCGTGCACGTTGCCGAACGTCGCGGCCAGCAGGTACCTTCCGTGCTCGCCTGCGCCGAGCGCGTCGATGGTCTTCTCGAAGTCCTCAGGCGTGGTGTAGAGCTTGTCGTTGATCTCGTGGGCGACGCCGTCTTCCTCGCCGCCGACCACGCCGATCTCGATCTCGAGGATGATCTTGGCGGCCGAGGCCTCCTTGAGCAGCTCGCGAGCGATGTCGAGGTTCTCGTCGATGGGCACCGCCGACCCGTCCCACATGTGCGACTGGAACAGCGGGTTGCGGCCCTCGGCGACCCGCTTCTGCGAAATGGCCAGCAGCGGCGTGACGTAGCTGTCCAGCTTGTCCTTCGGGCAGTGGTCTGTGTGCAGCGCGACGGTGATCGGATACTTGTCCGCGACGATGTGGGCGAACTCGGCCAGCGCGACGGCGCCCGTCACCATGTCCTTGACGCCGAGACCCGAACCGAATTCGGCTCCGCCGGTGGAGAACTGGATGATGCCGTCGCTGCCCGCGTCGGCGAAACCCTTGAGCGCGGCGTTGATGCTCTCCGATCCGACGCAGTTGATCGCCGGGAACGCGAAGGAGTTCTCCTTGGCTCGACCCAGCATCTCCGCATAGACCTCGGGCGTTGCGATGGGCATTTCAGTTCCTCCCGGCTGCTACAGGTTTGTTGAAGTATCTCAAGAACGAGGCGGGCTCACATCGTCAGGACCATGCGGTAGCGCGCACGGCCCTCGTCCATCGCCGCGTACGCCTCGGCTGCCTCGGCCAGCGGCCGCTCTTCGATCCACGCGCGCACGCCGGACAGGACGGCGAAATGCATGGTCTCCTCGATATCCCGCGACGTGCCGGACGGGTGACCGCTCACGGACAACCCAGGGCTGATCAGCTGGAGGGGCGCGATCGGCAGGGGGTCGGCCGTGACGCCGACGATGACCAGTTCGCCCTCGGGCGCCAGGCCGCCGACGGTCTGCGCCATCGCGGCCGAATTGGCGGCCGTCGCGAGCACGACAGACGCGCCGCCGAGGGCCTGCAATGCGGCGGGGACATCCTCGGCCCTCGAATCGATGTAGTGGTGGGCACCCAGTTCCCGGGCGTTGGCTTCCTTGTCCGCACCGCGGGCGATCGCGATCGTCTCGAAGCCCATCGCCCTGGCCCACTGCACGCCGAGGTGGCCCAGCCCGCCGATGCCCAGCACCGCGACCCGGTCCCCGGCGACCGCCTTGGTCTTGCGCAGCGCGTGGTACGTCGTCACCCCGGCGCAGCCCATCGGTGCCGCTTCGACGAACGACAGTGCGTCGGGAATTCGGGCGAGCGCGGTGGCCGGCGCCGTGACCGACTCGGCGTAGCCGCCGGGATAGTGCCAGCTGGGCACCTCTCCGTTCTCGCATTGCATGAACTTGCCCTGGCGGCACGGGATGCACCGGTTGCAGTTGCCGCCGAACCAGCCGACCGCCACCCGGTCGCCGACAGCGAATCCCTCGACACCGTCGCCCAGTTCCGCGATCGTTCCCGCGAGCTCGTGTCCCAGCGTCAACGGCCACGTCATATTCGGAAAACCACCAGCGACGAAACCGTGATCGGTACCGCATACCCCGCAGGCGGCGACGGTGATGCGGACATGGCCGGGGCCGGGCGGCGTGGTCTCGACGTCGACGAGGGTCAGGGGCGCATTGGCGGACGCAACGTGCACAGCTCGATGAGTGGTGGCCATAGCCGACCATAAACCCGGCACAGCGTCCCTTCAGGGCGTCGCCGGTATCTTGGGGGGCCATGGACACCACCACCGCCGTCTCGGCGGCTGCGACCCAGCTGGCGCTCATGCCGGATTTCCTGGATCCGATCAAGCTCATCGGCTACTTCGGTACCTGGGCGCTGGTGGGGCTGCTGGTGGTGATTTTCGTCGAGTCGGGCGTGCTGTTCCCCGTGCTACCAGGCGACACGCTGCTGTTCGTGGCGGGCATGCTTGCTGCGGGGACGGCCGCCGCAGGTCAAGCCAACTTCAAGCTGTGGCAGCTACTGGTCTTCATCCCGATCGCCGCCATCCTCGGCGGACAGGTCGGATACTTCATCGGCCGCTATCTGGGTACCGCGATGTTCAAGCCGAACGCGCGATTCCTCAAGCAGCGCTACCTCGACGAGGCCCACATCTTCTTCGAGCAGCGTGGCCCGTTCGCCATCGTGCTCGCCCGCTTCGTGCCGATCGTGCGGACCCTGGCGCCGATCACGGCAGGCGCCGCCCGGATGGGCTACGGCGCATTCACGCTTTTCAATGTCATCGGTGCGGTGGTCTGGGGCGTCGGCCTGACACTCCTCGGGTACGGGCTGGGCCAGTTCGAGATCATCCAGAAGCTGCTCGAGCCGATCTTCATCCTCATCGCGCTGGTGTCCGTGATGCCGATGTTCATCGAGTGGTACAAGCGGCGCCGGGCCGCCAAGAGAACCGCCGGGGAGCCCGCAGCCGAGGCCTAGCTGCCCGCCTACTGGTCGGCAAGCACAGCGAACAGCTCGCGAAGACCCGTCACCGAGTGCGCGGGCATGAACACGTCGCAGTACGGCAACGCCGCCGCCATGGACGCGGCCAGCGGCCGGAAGTCGGGCTGAGCGGAGCGTGGGTTGAGCCAAATCAGCTTCTGCGCCCGGCGACGCACCCGGATCAGCGCCCGTTCGAGCACGTCGGGCGGATCGCTGTCCCACCCGTCGGACGCGATGATCACCACCGCGCCACGCAATGCGTTGCCGTGGGATGCCGAAACGAGTTCCCCGACGCAGCGGCCCAGATGCGTTCCGCCGTAGCGGTCGGTGACCTTCGCATTGGCCTTGGCCAACGCCACCTCCGGTGAGCGATGCGACAACGCAGCGGTCAGCCGCGTCAGCGACGTCGAGAACGCGAACACCTCGGGGCGAATTCCATTCTGCCGCAGGGCCGCTGCTCGCATGAGATGCAGATAGATGGTGGCGTACGGTTGCATCGATCGACTGACGTCGCACACGAGGACCACCCGGCGGGGGTACTCGCGGTTGCGGGTGCGCGCCACCCGCAGCGTCTCCCAGCCGGTCGCGCGCGACGCCTTCATCGTCTCCCGGAGATCGACCCGTTTGCCGTGCCGGTGCAACTCTCGGCGCTGGCTGCGTCGCCGCGGCCAGTGGGCCGCCGCCTGCTCCAGCCATTCGCCAAGCAGACGGAGGTCGTCGGGATCGAACCGCTCAAACGGTTCGTCCGCGCGTGCGACGATCCGGCTCGGCAGGGCGTCGGGGATCCCGATGTCGGCGGTACGGGCGTCGACGGCAGTGACCGACGCCGGGCGCGTGGTCCACGGCAGGCCACCGTCGGCCAGGGTGCTCGCGCGGCCGGGCACACCAGGGTGGACGGCGGCGGCCGTTCCCATGCTCTGCTTCAGGCCCGGTGGATCCACACCCAGCACGGCGTCCGCGAACACCGACTCGAACACCGCATCGAAAGCGGCCAGGTCCTCCACCCGGTTCACCAGCGTCAGCCGCGCCACCCAGTAGAGCTGCGAGCGCGTTCTTGGCCAGTTACGACGCAGCGCGTCGACGAATCCCGTTGGGCCGCTGGCGGACACCACCACACCTCCGGAGTGCAGCCGGTTGACCAAGGCAACGGCGAAGGCGGCCAGGTCGACGCCACGAAGAAGGAACGGCGCGGTCATCGCTTCCCGCGCAGCGCCTTTCGCGCAATTCGCAGCCGACCCAGCGTGAAGACGACAGCCGCCAACAGGAAAGCGCCGAAAACCGCCGGGCCGTAATTCTTGATCGCACTGCCGCCCGCCAGCTCGATCAGGTCGATCGGCGCCGGCTCCGGCGCCGGCCTTGCGACCTGCCCATTGGTCGGTGCCGTGCGCGCCGCGTCTTCTTCGGCATCGCCGGCGGCAAGCTTGGCTTCCAACGAGTCGACGAACTCGCCCAGCAGCTTCTCCGATACCTGCTGCAACATGCCGCCGCCGAACTGGGCGAGCTTGCCGACGATCTTGAGGTCGGTGTCGACCGTGACCCTGCTGCGGTCCCCGGCCTCGTGCACACCGAAAGTGATGGTGGCGGCGGCATTTCCGGTCCCGCGCGCCTCCTTGCCGCGGGCGTCCACCACGCCGCGGTGCGTCTTGCCGTCTCGCTCCACGAAGTGTGCCTTGCCGCTGAACTCGCTGGTCACCGGTCCGACCTTCACCTTGACCTTGCCGAGGTAGTCATCACCTTCCTGGCCGACCAGCTGTGCACCCGGCATCAGCGGAACCACCTGCTGTAGATCGGTCAGCACCTCCCAAGCCTTTTCTGCCGGGGCACTCACAGTGAACTCGTTGGTGATCTTCATCGGCAGATTCCTTCCATGTAGTCAGCGAATGCCTCGGCGACGACGCCACGGTCATCGGGCGTCTTGGCCAGCGCGCCAAGGCTGACGACCGCCGAAGTGCGCGCGTCACCGGCAACCAGGTCGGCGACGCCGAGCGCAACCAAGGCCGCCACCCAGTCGATGGTCTCTGCGATCCCGGGCGGTTTGTCCATGTCGAGAACCCGTGTCTCGCCGACGAACTGGGCGGCGTGCTGAATCAGTGCTGCCGTCGCCCCCGGCACCGTCCTGCGCACGATCGCTGCCGCTCGCACCGGATCGGGATAGTCGATCCAGTGGTAGAGGCATCGCCGCCGCAGTGCGTCATGCAGATCACGGCTTCGGTTTGAGGTGAGCACGACGATCGGCGGGCGCTGGGCCACAAAGGTGCCCAGCTCGGGAACCGTCACTGCCGCCTCGCCGAGAAACTCAAGCAGCAGCGCCTCGAATTCGTCGTCCGCACGGTCGATCTCGTCGATCAGCAGGACCGGCGCGCCGGGCCCGCGGTAGCGCACGCATTGCAGAATCGGCCGGTCCACCAGGTATGTCTCGGTGTAGAGGTCGGATTCATCGATGCCCGCACCCCGTGCTTCGGCGAGCCGGATGCTCAGCAGCTGCCTTTGGTAGTTCCAGTCATACAGCGCCTCGGTGGCCGTCAGCCCCTCATAGCACTGCAGTCGCAACAACGGCGCATCAAGAACTGCTGCAAGGGTTTTCGCCGCAGTGGTCTTGCCGACACCGGGTTCTCCTTCCAGCAGCAGCGGACGGCCGAGCACTGCGGCGAGGTAGATTGCCGACGCCGTGCCGGCGTCGAGGAGGTAGTCGTGTGCATCGAACCGGCTGATCACTTCGTCGACATCGGAGAACAGACCGGCGACGGGCTCGGTCATCGTGCCACCGACCCAAGCAACCGCTGGTAGTCGTCCCAGGTGTCAACGTCCAGCGGAACTGTGCCGTCGGTCGGGACCTGCCGCACGTCGAACCGGCCTGACTCGATCAGTCGCCACACGCCCTTGTCGCCGTGCAGTTCGGCGACTTCGCCGAACACCGGGCGGCCCAGCCAGAACGGATGGCCGATCCCGTCGGAGTATCGACACACAGCGATCGGGGCACCGCGGCCTGAATCGATGAGTTTGGCCACCGCTTCGCGCGATACGCCGGGCTGATCGCCCAACATCACCACGATCCCCTCGGCACGCAGATCCACCCGCGACAGAGCGGCCCGCAGGGACGAAGAACAGCCCGATTCGTGGTCATCGGCGATCACGGTGTCGATGCCGTCGAGATTCACCGCCTCACGCACTGCGGTGGCGGCACCGCCGAGCGTCACGATCAACTGGTCGAACGGGCAGCCCCGGGCGACCTCTATGGTCGCGCCCAGCACCGTTGTTTCGTCAAATGGCAGCAGCTGTTTCGGCGTGCCCAGTCGGCGCGAGTTGCCGGCGGCCAGCACGACACCGGTCACCCGTGACCGTGGCATGCTTTGTCTCTCGGCATGTGTGCCGTGGCCGCGTTGCGCGCGGGTGCGGCAAGGCCTTCCACCCGGATGGCGCGGACAACCTCGGCGAGGATGGACACTGCGATCTCGGCGGGCGTCTTCGCGCCGATGGGCAGCCCGACGGGGGTGTGCACGCGTCGCCGTTCGGCGTCGGTGAGCGCCAGCGCGTCAACGATCGCACCGCCGCGGACCTTGCTGGCGACCAGGCCTACGTAGCGCACGCCTGCGTCGAGTGCCGCGCGGATGATCTCGGCCTCGGGCCCGCCGTGAGTGGCGATGACGACGGCGGCGGCCTGTGTCACGTCGGCGTCACCGTCGCATCGCACCTCGTAACCGAGAGCGGCGGTCATGGCGGCCAGCGCCTGTGCGATCGGCGTGGCACCGCAGATGCAGACCAGCGGCGCGGGTACCTGCGGTTCGAGGAAGATCTCCAACGCACCGCCGGACAGGCATGGGTTGACGACCACACAGGCGCCCGGCGCCTCCGGAAAGTGGACGTCGCCGTCGGGCAATACGCGCAGCAGCACACTCTCCCCTGCTTGCAGCGCGCCGAGTGCCGCCTTGCGAACCGAGCTCTGCGCGCATTGGCCACCGACAAAGCCTTCGATGGTGCCGTCCGACAGCAGGATCGCTTCATCGCCGGCATGCGCGGAGGCCGGCTGCTGTGCGCGCACCACGGTGGCGTGGACGAACGGCGTCCGCGACCGCCGCAACTGCTTGGCCCGTTCGATCATCGTCATACTTGCTCCTCTAGATCGGCGGTGTGGCTCTGCCCTGCATGGCCTCCCACACCCGCGACGGGGTCAGCGGCATGTCGGCGTGCCGAACCCCGAACGGCGCCAACGCATCCACCACGGCATTGACGACCGCAGGCGGCGAGCCGACCGTTGCCGATTCGCCGATGCCCTTCGCACCGATCGGATGATGGGGCGACGGAGTGACGGTGTAACCGGTCTCTAATTGCGGGACCTCCAGCGCGGTCGGTATCAGGTAGTCCATCAGCGACCCGCCGAGGCAGTTGCCTTCTTCGTCGAACGCGATCATCTCCATCAGCGCCATCCCGATGCCGTCGACGATCCCGCCGTGCACCTGTCCCTCGATGATCATCGGATTGATCCGTGTGCCGCAGTCGTCGACCGCGAGGAACCGCCGCACCTTCACCACCGCGGTGCCCGGGTCGATGTCGACCACGCAGAAGTACGCACCGTACGGGTACGTGAGATTCTCCGGGTTGTAACAGATCTGGGCGTCCAGGCCACCCTCGATGCCCTCCGGCAAGTCGCCCGCGCCGTGTGCACGCATCGCGATGTCCTGGATGGTCACCGACGCCGACGGATCGCCCTTGACGTGGAATGACCCCTTCTCCCACTCCAAGTCGGCGACCGACGCCTCCAGCATCCCGGATGCGATGATCTTCGCCTTGTCCCTGACCTTGCGCGCGACCAGTGCGGCGGCGGCCCCAGACACGGGTGTGGACCGACTGCCATAGGTGCCCAGCCCAAACGGCGTCTGGTCGGTGTCGCCGTGCACGACGTCAATGTCGTCGGGCGGGATGCCGAGCTCCTCGGCGACGATCTGCGCGAACGTCGTCTCGTGGCCCTGGCCCTGCGTCTGGACCGACAGTCTCACAACGGCCTTCCCGGTCGGGTGCACCCGCAGCTCGCAGCCGTCCGCCATACCCAGACCGAGGATGTCCATGTTCTTGCGCGGCCCTGCGCCGACCGCCTCGGTGAAGAACGACATACCGATGCCCATCAATTCACCACGCGCGCGCCTCTCCTTCTGCTCGGCGCGCAATGCATCGTAGCCGATCATGTCCATGGCCTTGCGCATGGTGGTCTCGTAGTCGCCGGAGTCGTAGACCCAGCCGGTCTTGGACTTGTACGGAAACTGGTCTGGCTTCAAGAGGTTTCGCAGTCGCAGCTCGGCCGGATCCATCTTCATTTCGTGGGCCAGGCAGTCCACAAGCCGCTCCACGAAATACACCGCCTCGGTGATGCGGAACGAACACGCGTAGGCCACCCCTCCGGGCGCCTTGTTGGTGTACACCGCGGTCATGTGACAGTAGGCGGCCTCGATGTCATAGCTGCCGGTGAAGACGCCGAAGAACCCAGCCGGATACTTCATCGGCGCGGCCTGCCCGTTGAAGGCACCATGGTCAGCGAGCACATTCGACCTGATCGCCAGAATCTTGCCGTCGTTCGTGGCGGCGATCTCGCCGACCATGATGTAGTCGCGGGCAAAGCTGGTGCTGGTCAGATTCTCACTGCGGTCCTCCATCCACTTCACCGGCTTGCCCAGCAGCAGTGACCCGACGATCGCGCACACGTAGCCCGGATAGATCGGCACCTTGTTTCCGAAGCCGCCGCCGATGTCCGGTGAGATCACCCGGATCTTGTGCTCAGGCAGCCCGGCGACCAACGCGTACAGCGTGCGGTGGGCGTGTGGTGCCTGCGAGGTCGACCAGAGTGTCAGCTTGCCGGTGACCGGGTCCAGATCGGCGACCGCTCCGCAGGTCTCCATCGGCGCGGGATGCACTCGCGGGTACACGATTTCCTGCTTGACGACGACATCGGCCTTCGTGAACACCGCATCGGTCGCGGCGGAGTCACCGGTCTCCCAGTCGAAGATGTGGTTGTCGGTCTTGCCGTCCAGGTCGCTGCGGATCACCGGGGCTGACTCGTCGAGCGCGTGCCTCACATCTATGACGGGCTCCAACGGATCGTACTCGACGTCGATGAGCTCCAACGCATCACGTGCGGCATAGCGATCTTCGGCGACCACGAAGGCCACCTCCTGGCCCTGGAAGCGGACCTTGTCGGTGGCCAGCACGGCCTGCACGTCGTTGGACAGGGTCGGCATCCACGCCAAACCTTTTTCCGCCAGATCGGCGCCGGTCACGACGGCCTTTACCTTCGGATGCGCCTGTGCCGCAGTCGTATCGATGCTCACTATGCGGGCGTGGGCGAACGGTGATCGCAGCACCGCCAGATGCAACATGCCGGACAGCTGCACATCGTCGACGTATGCGCCTTTGCCTCGGATGAACCGTGGATCCTCCTTGCGGAGCATCCGGCCATGGCCGCACGGCTTTTGGTCGTTGTTGACGATGTCTTCCGGGCTCGGCCCGGTCATCTCGCGGGTTTCGACAGTGGTCATGAGCTGCTCCCGGCCTCCAGCAGCGGCTCGGCACCCTCGCCGCCATGAGTGGTCTCTGTCTGCGACTCCGGCGCGAATTCGCTGTCGGACGGCCCGGATTCGACGGTGCGCCCGTAGGAATGGGTGGCTGCCCACTGGATGGATCGCACGATCGTGGTGTAGCCGGTGCAGCGACAGATCTGTCCGGAAATGGCCTCACGGATGGTTTCCTCGTCGGGGTTGGGTACGCGATCGAGGAGGGCTCGCGCCGTGATCATCATCCCTGGCGTACAGAATCCGCACTGCAGCCCGTGGCAGCGCATGAAGCCTTCCTGCACAGGGTCGAGGTGGCCGTCGACCTCAAGGCCCTCCACCGTGAGGATGCTGCGGCCAGCGGCCATCGCTGCGAGCACGGTGCAGGACTTCACTGGTTCGCCATCCATTTCGACGACGCAGGTGCCGCAGTTACTCGTGTCGCAGCCCCAATGTGTCCCGGTGAGCCGCAACTGATCCCGCAGAAAATGCACAAGCAGTGTCCGGGGCTCGACCTCGGCGGTGACCGGCTCGCCGTTGACGGTCATGTTCACTTGCATCGCTAGTTCCCTTCCACAGCCGTGGCGCTGCGTACGCGCTCGACCGCAGTACGCAACGTTCGGACGGTGAGTTCGGAGGCGAGGTGGCGCTTGTATTCCGCGCTGCCCCGCATGTCGGTTACCGGGCTGCAGGCCTGTGCGGCGTCCCGGCCGGCCTGCGCGAAAGTCTCTTCGGTGGCGGGCCGCCCGGCAAGGCCCCCACCCACCGCTGCCAGCGCGGCAGCGTCGGTGTTGACCGCCGTGAGACCCAGCCTCGCCGCAACAATGGCGTCGCCGTCGAGTCTCACCGCGGCGCCGGCTGCCGCCACCGCCCAGTCGCCGACTCGCCGCTCCACCTTGGCGTATGCGCTTGAGGCATTGTGCCGCAACGGAATTCGTATCTCGATGAGCATCTCGTTGTGGGCCAGTGATGTCTCATACGGCCCGGTCAGAAAATCGTCGATCGAGATTTCGCGCTCTCCGGAGGGTCCCCGGGCGAGGCACACCGCGTTCAGCACCGTGCACACGGTCGTGAGATCCTCGGCCGGGTCGGCCTGACAAAGCGATCCCCCTACAGTGCCGCGGTTGCGCACGACGGGGTCGGCGATGACGCGTTCGGCGTCGCGGAAGATGGGGCAGACGGCCGCCAGGTCCTCCGACTCCAGTGCTTCGCGGTGACGCGTCATCGCACCAATACGCACGAGCGTCGGATCGACGACGATATATCCGAGCTCGGGAATCAGGTCGTTGATGTCGACCAGGTACTCGGGGTTGGCGATGCGAAGTTTCATCATCGGCAACAAGCTGTGGCCGCCTGCGACGAGCATCGCTCCGTCACCGAGCCGGTCGAGCAGCCCGATGGCGTGATCGACGCTTGTGGCGCGTTCGTACTCGAAAGGTCCAGGAACCTGCATATGACTGACCTCACACTCGTGTGCTGAGGACGCCAGTGTTCGCCCGCACGTCGGGGCCGTCAATAACGGGTTAAGCAATCACTTAAGTCAGTCAGTAGGCTCGATCCGTGACACCGGCTCAGCTTCGGGCCTTTTCCGCCGTGGTCCGCCTGGGTTCGGTCCATGGGGCGGCCGAGGAACTTGGCATGTCCGACGCCGGGATCTCCATGCACGTAGCTCAGCTGCGCAAGGAACTGGATGACCAGTTGTTCTCCCGGACCTCGGCGGGACTGGCATTCACGCCAGGAGGGCTGCGCCTGGCCAGCCGCGCCGTCGAGATCCTCGGCCTGCAGCAACAGACTGCGATCGAGGTGACCGAGGCCGCGCACGGGCGGCGCCTGCTGCGCATCGCGGCGTCCAGCGCATTCGCCGAGCATGCCGCGCCAGGGCTGATCGAACTGTTCTCGTCACGCGCCAACGATCTCTCGGTCGAATTGAGCGTGCACCCGACGAGCAGGTTCAAGGAGTTGATCTCCTCACGCGCCGTCGACATTGCGCTCGGTCAGGCCAGTGACGACCGCCAGGCCACCGACAACGCGATCGTCGTCCGGCCATTTCTGAACTATCAGATCCTCACCGTCGCGGCACCGGGGAGTCCGCTGATCACCCATCCTCCGACACCCGCGTTGCTGCGCGAACAGCTATGGATGCTGGGGCCGTCAGCCGGCAGTGTCGACGGTGAGATCGCGGCCGTGGTGCGGAACTTGGCGATTCCGGAATCCCACCAACGGATTTTCCAAAGCGATGCCGCGGCGCTGGAAGAGGTCCAGCGCGTCGGCGGGGTCAGCCTGGCGATCGGCTTCACGGTCGGGAAGGACCTGGCAGCTGGCCGGCTGATTCACGTCAAGGGGCAGGGGTTGCAGGTGCCGGGCGAATGGTGCGCATTCACGCTCACCCCGGCCGCCCGCCAGCCCGCGGTCTCCGAACTTGTCCGGTTCATCACGACGCCGCGGTGCACCCAGGCCATGCTGCGTGGCACGGGCGTCGGCGTCACGCGATTTCGACCCAAAATCCACGTCACGCTGTGGAGCTAGCAGTGGCGGCATACGTGAAACAGCCCCGAAGCCCCTCGACCCCGGGGCTGTTTCGACTTGGCGGATTTACTGCGCTCCGCCTTCCCCCCCATCGCCATTGCCGCTACCGTCCGAATCCTTTTCGCCGCCAAAGGCTTTCTTGACCTGGTCGCGGACACTAGTGACGGTCTTCTTGATGTCACTGTTGGCCTTCTGAAGCGCATCCTTGACCGGCGTCTTCCGCGTGGTGCTCGGTGTGTCCCCGTTCTCGCCGCCATCACTGGTGTTGGCGGTCGTGGCGGTGTTGCGCCCGTTACCGATCACCGACTGCACCTTGGTGACGGTTTCGTTGATCTGATCACGTGTGTCCGCGAGCTGCCGACCAACCTTCCGCTGGCCCTCCTCCAAATCGTCCTGGGTGACCGCGGGCGCCTCCGGCAGCTCCGACTCGACAGCTGTCAGTACCTGCGAGACACCGTTGCCCACATCGTGACTGGCGTTCTTGATGGCGGTGCCGGGAGCCGAGAGTGCCTGCTCGACGGCCTCATCCTGTTCGTCTGTCATCTCGACTTTGAGCGCTTCTGTGAGCTGACCCTTCGTCCGCAGCAGAACATCGGTCATTTCATCCCCGAAGCCCCGACCAAGAGCTGCGATCAGATCACCAGGCACCAGTGCCATCTGCTCACGAGTCAGCGTGGGTGTTCCGAACAGCGTGGGTTCGCCGAACCTGTCCAGCGTCCGCGTGTAGGTGCCATCGGGGTTCCGGACGACATCGGTGTAGCCGAGGTTGACGAGCATCTTCAGCGCCGGCTCGATCGCATCCGCAAGCGGTGTGTTGACGTCGGGATTGCCTGTGACCAAGCCGATTGCCTGCGCCGGCAACCGCATCGGCGCCAGCAGCGGCAGCTCATCGACCGGAAGGGTGTAGTAGAGCGTGCCATCCGGGCCGATGGACGCGCCGTCGCCGAGATCTTGGAAGTCGACCCCGGTCAACAGGTTCGTCAGGAAGATGGACGACGCCACCGAGTTGGCCCACGCGATCGGGTTCGCTGTCGCCGGGGCATCCGACAACAGGTCGTACTCCCAGCCGATATCGGCTTTCAGCGTGACGATGATCGGCTTGCCGTCGGCCGATTCGATCACAGCTTGCAGATCGCCGACGTCATTGAGGCTGATGTCACCGGCGTTGCCGGTGAGCAATTTCGTGATCAGCGCTGGGTCGACACCCGCCGGCAGCACGTCCTGACGCTCGGGCGTCACGGGGTTGACGCCGGTCAACTCCTGGTAGATCGGCGCGAACCGGGCATACAACCCGCCGTTCGCGCGGCCCGGGTTACGCACCAGCACAAGCGAAAGCGCCGTCAGGTCGAGGACGCCACCGTCCTGGGCCGACTCATAGTCCGGCATCTCTCCCGAACCGGGATAGATGATCTCGGGGAGGTCGAGTGGGTTATTTGTCTCGTCGACGCTGATCAGTGTCACCTTGCCGGTAGGATCGATGATGACGATCTTTCGCGGTCCGGTCAGCGCCGCACCTACGGCGTACGGATCGTAGCCCTCGTGGGTCTCGCCCTGTGCGCTGTCGATGAACGCCTGGTAGGCCAGCCCGGCGGCGATGGCGCCGTCGCCGTATGCTATGAGATTGACGTTGGTGAAGTACGCCGTCCAATTCAACAATGGCGCAAGGGCACTCAGATCGCCATTCTGCAGAACGTAAGCGGCGTAGGCGAGTTGAGCCGCGGTCGGCAGATCACCTACGTCGGACGACGTCACCCACTGGCCTGCCGTGGTAGTGGTCCAGTAGCCGTCGTCGAGGACTCCGTAGTCGGGCACGGTGATCGTCTGCGGTATTCCCGAGACCGCGCTCAATGCGGCATTCGTCGCACATTGAGCACGATTCGATCTGCCCTGGCAGCCGCCGAGCCAGGACCATAAGTTATATGCGGCCCAATAAGCCGCATCGTATGCGGGTTGGTAGGCAGGATTCGTCTCCGGATGCGATCCCGTCTGGCCCACGACTGGCAGCGTGTATTGCGGCACCCCGTCGACCCACCTGACCCATACCGGTTGCAGGTTGACGCCGCCGGTCCCCCAACCAATGAGGGGGTTGCTGTCCTTGGCTCCGACCATCGCATTGTTGATGGCGACTGGGTCCGTCGGAAGCGTCGCGCCTTCACCGATCGGGAGCCAGTCAGGGAACCCGATGAAGTAGGTCTGGCTCGATGCCGCATTGGCCGTCGCCGGCGTTAGCCCCACGGCCACAGCAGTCGCTGAGACGGCCCCCATCATCGCGACCCGCTTTGCTCTAGCAGCACGGCGCTTCTTGGCCCTTACAGCTTTGTTGCTCATTCGCCCGATCCTTCGGAGAGATGCTCGGATTGCCATCCGGGTCGGACAGCAGCCTGGTTGGATGTTGATTGTCAACCTCTTCAGAACACAATGTTTCATACTCGTTGACGAAGCGTCAACAAGTTACCTCGACTTGGTACGCCAAGTCGCAGGTCAGAATAGGCGACGGGATTGACACGAAGTCGCGTAGTCGTAGACCATTACGGATTGACGGCACTCGATCAGTGCCGTGGACACCGAACGCAAGCGACGGAAGGCTCGTTTTCGTGCACGAGTACCGAAGGTTCGTCCAAGCCGAGCTCGATGCTCGCGGCTGGACACCCGCCGACCTTGTGCACCGCTCCGGGCTAAGCCGGCAGCTCGTTTGGAAGATCCTGCACGACGACCGCCCGACACTGGGGCAGATGCCGGACGAATCCACCTTGGAGGGAATCGCCAACGGATTCGGCGTCTCTGTGGAGCGTGTGCGCGTCGCCGCGGCCCGCTCCCTGCGGGGCTACGAGGACGACGACACCCCGTTAATCACCGACCTCAGGGAGGTCTCCACCGACGCACTGCTGCATGAGATCAGGCGGCGGGTTGCGGGAGGTGATGAGTGGCGTGATCGCGAAGACGCTCCACCCCTGTAATGGTTTGTAACCCTCCTGCTGAAAGTCGTTCTCGCTCAGATGTTTGTCGCTCTGATCTCGATCACCCTCGCCTGCATCGCGTGCTCACTATGGGTGCGGCGTCACACCTGGCTTAGCCGGTGGGAGGTCGCGGGCACCCTCTGCATCGCCTTCCAGGGTTGCGCGGCGCTACTGATATCCCCGACGGCATCCGAATTCCTCGGCCCTCCCTTGCACGCGATCAGCGGCATGAGGAACGTCGAGGACTACCTCGGGCACGTCAGCTACCTGCTGGCCGCCGTCGCTCTCGTGCAAACCGTGCTCAGCAGGGTCATCGACGACGACCGACTACAAGCAATAGGGACGCAGTGGGTTGAACGTCCGGCCACCGTTTGCATCCCGCTGATGTTCGCCGCGTGGGCGTCAGGGAACGGGTCCAAGGTCTACCGGTCTAACTTTTACGAGGTGCCCGGCGACGCCTGGTCGAAAATCTACTGGTTCCTGTTCTGCGCCATGTTGATTTATCTGCTCGCGTGGACCCTATGCGGGCTGCTCGTCCTGCGGCGAATTCCGCGGCACCGGCCAACCGCGACCGTGTACCTGGTGCTCGTCGTTGGCGGCATCGCTGCCTGCACCGCCCGGATCGTCACCCAGTGGTGTTCGTGGTCCGACCGTGGCGCGGTGGGGTGGTTGTCGACCTTCGCCGGTGGGATCATTTTCGCGGTCGCTGCGGCCCGCTCGTGGCGAAACAAGACCAGATGGTTTAAGCGCCGGCCCGATCCGGGCTCGCCACACCCTACTCCAGCAGGACGCTAGTCGTGTGTCTCCCAAATAGTAGGCTAGATGTGCGATAAATCTCGCGAGTGATGACACCGGCGGATGACTTGGTCATGTCGGACGGTCAACGAGAAGCGTTGCGTCGCACTCCAAGCAGTCAACCAATGACGAGACACACCACTAGATCCTGCCGGCTTCCAGCGCTCGGATCAGGCTGGCCGCATCCCACGGGCCCTTGTGCCGCTTGCCGTTGACGAAGAACGTCGGGGTCGAGTTGAGGTCCATCAGCTCCGCGTCCTGCGCATCGTCCTGCACCCGCTGCAGCACCTTCGTCGGATGCACACGCACGTCTTGGTCGAACCGTTCGAGGTCGAGCCCGATCGCGTTGGCGTAGCGATAGATGTCGGACCACTCCAGATCGTCCTGATGTGCGAACAGCATCCGCCCCATCTCGAAGTACTTGCCCTGCAGCCCCGCTGCTTCGGCCGCCCTGGCGGCGTCGAACGCGCGTGGGTGTACCCGCTCCAGAGGAAGATGGCGCCACACGTACCGCAGATCGTCGCCGAGGCGTTCGAGCACCTCGTCGATCCCGCCGGTGGCGCGGCTGCAGAACGGGCACTCGTAGTCGCCGTACTCCACCAGTGTCAGCGGAGCGTTCGGGTCGCCCCGGATGTGATCGCGGTCCGGGTCGATTGGCCGGATCAGCTTGAGCCCTACCGGTTCCGGCGGGCTGATCCGGTCCGTGATCCGGAATATCCCCCAGCCCGCCAGGAACGCGACGACGGATGCGAGGAGCACGCCGATGCGCGCCTGATCCTGACGCCCCGGATCGCTGATCGCGATGTCCACGATGAAAAGTGCGATGGTGAAACCGATTCCGGACAATGCGGCGCCGCCGGCGACCCGGCGCAATGTGAGTCCAGGCGCCAGCTGCCCGAGACCGGTGCGCTGCATGATCCACGTCGCGCCCGTGATGCCGATGAACTTTCCGACCACGAGGCCTACGACGATGCCCCACGTCAGGGGCGACCGCATGGCGGCCGACACGCTGTCCATGTCGAGCCGGACCCCTGCGTTGGCCAACGCGAACAGCGGCAGCACCACAAACGACACGTAGGGCCCGATCTCTGCCTGCAGCCGTTCGTTGATCGAAATCGACTCCCGCAGACCGCGAGTGGCCGCGCGGGCGTACTGGGAGTTGGGTGACTGGCGGAAGGCACGGATCATGTCGACGGTCTGCTCGACCTGCCGGCGGTCGGGTGTGAAGACAGGGATGAGGAGCGCTACCGCGACGCCGGCCAGGGTGGGATGAATCCCGGCCGCGGACAGCGCGACCCACAGCGCAAAGCCCAGCACGGCGTAGGCCGGGCCGCGGGCCGCGGGCAGAAACCGCACCAACGCGATCGCGACGATCAATGCCACCGCGACGACCAGCGGAGCGACCTGGATGCGCTCGGAGTAGAAGAGCGCGATCACGCACAGCGCGCCGATGTCGTCGACCACAGCCAAGGTGAGCAGGAAAATCCTCAGCCGGGCAGGGTATTTGGGTTTGATGATGGCCAACGCGCCGATGAGGAACGCGGTGTCGGTGGAGATCACCACGCCCCACGCCCGCGCGTTCTCGCCCGACGCGTTGAACAACAGGAAGATGACGGCGGGGACGGTCAGACCCGCGATCGCTGCGACGACGGGTACCGCCGCCCTGGCGCGGTCGGTGAGACCACCGATGGCGAACTCGCTGGTGACTTCGAGGCCGACGATGAAGAAGAAGAACGTCATCAGGCCGTCGTTGATCAGATGCTGCACCGTCAGTTCGAAGGTGTGCCCTGCGAACATGATGCCGACGTGGGTGTCCAGTAGCGCCCAGTACGTCTGCGCCCAGGGCGAATTGGCCCACAGGATCGCTGCCACGGTGCACGCGAGCAGCAGACCTGCCGCACACTTCTCTTTCGTGCCGGGCGCCTTGGGGTCGCGGCTGAACCTGCCCGGCAGCAGGCGAACGATCCGCGGAAGTGGCTCGGCGGTCACTCGTCCGTGCCGGTGTCGCCGCTCGCGGCGGTGACTGCGTGGGCGGCTTCCATCAGCATCCAGCCCGACAGCTGCACCGACAGGTCACGTTCGGGCACTGCGGAGGCGTTGACCGCGCCCTCGACGAATTGCGCTTCTTGCCCGCCGGCAGTGGGCATTTCGGCGGTGCGGTCCCAGAACGCGGCGAACAGCGGCAGGCCGTCGACGGTTTGCCGGTTTTCCCAGGCCGATTCCGCGGACTTGACCACCAGCGATCGGGCAATGTCGCGGGCCTCGGCGTCCGCAGGCCCGTTCTGCGGCAGTGTCGTCACCACTAGCGCGAGGTAGCGGGCCAGGACGCCGTTGAACAATCCGCCGTCGCCACCGCCCGCGCCCTTGATCACGCCCTCGGGCGCCATGTTGTCGCGCACGGCCTTGACGAGACGGTGCACCCGCGCGGCGTGCTCGGGGTCCTTGGTGCGCGACGCCAGCTCGACGTCCAGCCCGATCACCACGCCCTGGCAGTAGGTGTACTGGGCACGCACCAGCGAGCCGGCCTTGATGCCGTCGAACACCAGATGGGTTTCCGGGTCGATCAGCGTTTCGTCGATCCAGTCCGACATCTGCTGGGCGCGCCGCAGCCGGTCTTCATAACGGGCGAGAAAAATGGCCGCTGGTCCGTTCGCCGGGGCGTTGAAGAACTGGTCCTGCTTGCGCCACGGAATGCCGCCGCCGTCCTCGGGCACCCACGCATTGAGGAACTGCTCGGACAGTTTCTTCAGCGCGCCGGGTGTCTCGACTCCGGCCAGCCGGCCGGCCCGCTCCAACGCCAGCGCCAGCCACGCCATGTCGTCGTAGTAGTCGTTGACCCAGGATCCGTTGTTGCGCAACCGATGTCCGCGGATCTGGCGTGCGATTTGCTTCAGCCGGTCCGGCTGTGGGTCGCGCACGTGCGCGTCGACCAGGTTGTCCAATAGGTGCGCCTGCCACCAGTAGTGCCAGGTGTCGAAGTTCCGGTACTTCCGCGCGGCCGGCCATGCGACAACGCCCAGCTGGGTTCCAGGCAATCCCCACAGCCGTTTCAGGTGTCGCTTGGCTATCGCGGCCTCCGCGCTTGCCGCGCGGTTAGCCCATACCTGATCCATCGCTACCTTCCGAGGAGACTTGCAGAGTCATCAAGCACGTCAAAGCTGGTGACCAGGGCATGCAAGCGAGATTTGTCGGTCGTGCTTAGTAGTCTTCGGAGCATGCTGGTGACTCGCTCTCGTCGTTGTGCAGGCGAACTGAGGGCACTGGGCCAACGAGTTGCCCACTGCCCCAAGCACCGGCGGCGATTTCGGGACGCCCCGCCCGCGCGAATCCGTGTCGAGTGGGTTGATTTGACTCTTGACAACATCACTTGGTCCAAGCCGTACTTTGACGGGACGATATTGCAGGCGTCGAAGTCAACCGCGTGCCGCGCACGATCCGATGTGGTCTCGACGTGAGGCGAACCTACAAGTTCCGGATGCGACCGACGGTACGCCAGCATCTCGCACTGGCGACGTGTTTGGAATCGCATCGGGAGCTGTACAACGCGGCATTGCAGGAACGCAAGGATGCGTGGCGGCATAGCCGCACGGCCATCGACTACCGCACCCAGTCCGGTCAGCTCAAGGACATTCGGCGAGATCGTCCCGACGTGGCGATATGGTCGTTTTCTAGCCAGCAGGCCACGTTGCGCCGATTGAATCGCGCCTTCGACGGATTCTTTAGACGTGTGAAAGACGGTGCGGCACCAGGGTATCCGCGATTTAAGGGCCGCGGACGGTTCGACAGTGTGGAGTGGCCCAAAGACGGCGACGGCGCCCGTTGGCATCCCGACACCAACCGGGTGTATCTGCGCGGGATTGGGCAGGTGAAGGTCACTGCGCACCGACAGGTCGTCGGCCTGGTCAAGACAATTCAAATCCGCCGCGAGGGTCGGCGGTGGGCGCTGATCCTGTCTTGCGACGACGTCCCAGTTGATCCTCTGCCAGGCACTGGGCGGCAGGTCGGAGTCGATTTGGGAATCGCTAGTTTCGCAACCACCTCCGACGGAGTACACATCAGTAACCCCCGCTGGGAGCGCCGAGCGGCCGCGCGTTTGACTCGCGCGCAGGTTCGGTTGGCCCGGGCGAAGCGTGCCTCGAACAACCGGCGGAACCGGCGAGAGACAGCCGCTGCTCGGCACCGCAAGATCGCCAACCAACGTCGCGACTTCCACCACAAAACCGCCCGGGCACTCGTTGCGCGCTATGACCTGATTGTTGTGGAGGATCTGGCAATCACCAACATGCGCCGTCGTGCAAAACCCCTCCCTGATCCCGACAAACCCGGAGCGTTCCTGCAGAACCGGGCCGCCGCCAAGACCGGACTCAACAGAAGCATTAGTGACGCTGCGTGGGGGCAATTCGTCTCGATTCTGCGCGCCAAAGCGGAAGACGCTGGACGCAGGTGGATCGAGGTCGACCCCAAGCACACCTCCGATGGCTGCGAGAACTGTGGTTACGCAGCAAGAGGGAACCGCGTCAACCAAGCTGTGTTCGCCTGTCAGGCATGTGGTCACACTGCGCAAGCTGACGAACACGCTGCACGCAACATCCTGCGGGCTGGACTGGCCCTTCACGCGCACGCTGCGTGAAAAGAAGCTGGCGCTATCTCCCGTCAGTGAAGTCACGCTGTCGATCCTGCCCTACCAGGCCTTGGAAATGTCCCCATGTTGAGTGATCCACGCGTGCATGGCGATGCCCGCAGCAACGGCGGCGTTGATGCTTCGGGTCGATCCGAACTGCGCGATGGACACGGTGACGGCGGCGCCGGCCTTCGCGTCGTCGGTGATGCCCGGCCCCTCCTGGCCGAAGATCAGCAGGCACGCCCGCGGCAACGGCGTGTGTTCGATGCGTACCGCACCGGGGATGTTGTCGACGGCGACGACGGTCAACCCGGCGGCCGCGGCGAAGGTCAGCAGTTCGGCGGTGGTGTCGTGGTGGCGCAGGCGCTGGTAGCGGTCGGTCACCATGGCGCCGCGCCGGTTC
>Ga0075421_100000784_pt1 | contig 34861 bp, 23 predicted proteins | sample SoiMetdeltSBSDD5_FD_75292 | JGI IMG/M metagenome (GOLD analysis project Ga0075421, IMG submission 75292) | Bulk soil microbial communities from a Populus tree surrounding site in Tennessee, USA - Soil MetaG P. deltoides SBSDD5 | ecosystem: Environmental > Terrestrial > Soil > Tree plantation... | reverse complement strand
CGCGAATTTGAAACCAATAAAAATCTTTTGCTCAACTACCAGGAGCGCTATCAATACATTCTCGTTGATGAATACCAGGATACCAGCGGATCGCAAAACCGGCTGGTGCGTCTGCTGATTAATTATTGGGAGAAGCCAAACATTTTTGTTGTAGGCGACGACGACCAGAGCATTTACCGCTTCCAGGGAGCCAACATAGAGAATATGCAGAAGTTCTGCAGCGATTACGAAAAAGATCTTTACCGGGTTGTTCTCACTAATAATTACCGGTCTACACAACAAATACTCGACATTTCGAAAACGCTTATCGAAAGAAATACTGAAAGACTAATCGGCAGGATGGATGGATTGAGCAAGGACCTTATTGCAAGCCACTCCGAGATAAGTCTCCTGGATCACAAGCCAACAATACTTGATTACGAAACACAGCGGCATGAGATGGCAGGCATCACGCTTGCCGTTGAGCAACTGCTTGCGGATGGAGTTGAAGCAGGAAAAATCGCGGTGATCTACAGGGAAAATAAATATGGCGACGAGCTGAAGAAACTATTCAGGCTGAGAAATATTCCAACTTATAGTAAGCGTCATCTGAATCTTCTTGATGTTCCACTTGCCCAGAAAATATTGCTGATACTCGAGTACATAGCCGCTGAATATGATACTCCTTATGGAGGCGATGAAATGCTTTTTGAAATACTGCATTTCGATTTCTTCAACATACCGCCAATAGAAATTGCGAAGCTTACCATTGAGGTGGCAGATCTGAAGTTCACTGAAAAGAAAACTTCCATACGCAGGCTCTTGTACGAAAAAGCAAATATGCCGCCCAGGGATCTGTTCGACAAGGGCATTCATCCCGGTTTGAAAAACGCAAGTGCAATAATTGAAAGGCTGATTGCGGATGCAGCAAATGTTACGCTGCAAACGCTGTTGGAAAATATAATTCGCAGAGCCGGAATTCTTGCAGCTGTTATGAAAAGTGAAGAAAAGATCTGGCACATCCAGGTGCTTACTTGCCTTTTTGATTTTGTAAAAGACGAAACAAGAAGAAATCCCGAGCTGAATCTTGCGCAGCTGATATCCAACATCGAGCTGATGAGAAAAAACTATGTGATGATACCGCTTGTGCAGGTGTCGGGTAGCGAGAAAGGTGTAAATCTGCTTACTGCGCACGGATCAAAAGGATTGGAGTTTGAATATGTGTTCTTGTCGGGCTCGAATGCTTTATTTTGGGAAAAGAAAAGAAAGCCATACACCGGTTTTAAGATACCGGATACAATATTTTCTTCGAAACCCATCACGAGCGATGAAGAAGAATTGAGAAGATTGTTTTATGTGGCCATTACCAGGGCGCAGATAAAATTATTTATCACTTACGCGCAGTACACGAACGACGGAAAAGCGATCGAGCCTTCGAAGTTTATCGCCGAGATACTTGATACGCATGACATACCCCCGCAAAAGGCCGTCGTGAATGCGGAGGCGATGGCTGAGTTTCAAACGCTGCAGTTCCACGAGGCCGCCGCTCCTGAAATAGAGAAAATGGAGAAGGAATTCATCGACCGCATACTTGAAAAGTTTGTAATGAACGTTACTGCGTTGAACAACTACCTGCATTGTCCGCTCGAATTTTATTTCAAGAATCTCATACGCATACCTTCTCCGAAAAATGAAGCGACAGAGTTCGGATCGTCTGTTCACTTTGCCATTCAGCGTTTGTTTGAAAAAATGAGAGATGAGCCAAAGAATGTTTTTCCTTCAAAGGAACACCTGCTGAACGATTTTCAGTGGTACATGCACAGGCACCGCGAAAGCTTTATCAAGGAAGCTTTTGAAAGAAGGCTTGAATATGGCCTCGAAATATTGTCGAGATATTATGATGAATATCTCACAAGGTGGAACAAGATTGTTGCAATTGAGCATAACATCAAAAATGTTGTTGTAAATGGCGTGCCGCTTAAAGGCAAGCTCGACAAACTGGAGTTCAGTGGTAAGGAGGTGAATGTTGTTGACTATAAAACTGGCGATCCCGATAAGGCAAATGACAAGTTAAAGCCGCCGCATGATAAGATGCCATTGGGTGGCGATTACTGGCGCCAGGCCGTGTTTTACAAAATACTGGTCGACAACTTCGGGAAGAAAGATTGGAAAGTAATAAGCACCGAATTTGATTTTGTTGAACCGGATAATAAAAAGAGGTACCAGAAAAGAAAATTGTACATCTCACCTGAAGACACTGCAACAGTGATTCAGCAGATAACCGAAACATGGAATAAAATTCAGGACCATAATTTTTATACCGGCTGCGGAAAAAGCGATTGCCATTACTGTAACTTCATAAAAACAAACGAGCTTTATACTGATCTTCATGAGATAGAAGAAGAGGAGCAAGAAGTTCAAACAATCACTTAAATGAAAGTCAGTTTCTTATTATCAGCTCTGGCAGTTGTTATAATCGGCATCTTCATCATTTCATCGGGCACGGGTTGCGCAAGTATTGTTCCTCCTACGGGCGGCCCGAGGGATTCATTGCCACCTGTGATCGTTAATCTCGATCCAAGAGACTCGGGACGGTTATTCAACGAAAAAAAGTTTATTATTACTTTCAACGAATTTGTTCAGGTGGATGAACCACAAAAAAACCTGATCGTTAGTCCTTCTCCGAAAGTTAATCCCGTTATCACCATTAAGCTTAGAAGTGTTATTGTATCGATCAAGGATACTCTTGAACCGAATACAACATACTCATATGATTTTGGCAATGCGATAAGAGACCTGAATGAAGGAAACGTTTTCAAAAATTTCAGGTATGTTTTCTCAACCGGCACTACAATAGATACGCTTGGCATCGGCGGACGCGTACTTGTTGCTGAAACCGGCAAGGCCGATAGCACCCTGATAGTGATGCTGCACAGGAACCTGGATGACAGCGCCGTTGTGAAAGAGAAACCGCGCTATGTTGCGCGTGTTGATACTGCCGGATTTTTCAGATTCAGAAACATTGCGCCAGACACATACAAACTGTACGCATTGAAAGATGAAAGCGGACAGCGAAGATTTCTATCGAAAGAGCAACTTTTCGCGTTTGCAGACTCTGCAGTTGATTCAAGGTCGGGCAAGAATGATTACCTGATGTACGCATTTCTTGAAAAGGAAGATACCGCTAATAAAAAGTTTTCTTCGTCGTTGCCGGTGGTACAGCCAAAGCGGCCGCCTCCGCAAAAGGACCGGGGTGAGGACAGGTTGCGATTTCAGACGAATGCGTCAGGTGGATCGCTTGATCTTCTTGAAAATTTTGAATTTGATTTCACGCCTGAGCCATTGCGGAAATTTGATTCCAGCCATGTAATATTCACTGATGAAACCTATAAACCGCTAACGGGTTATCACTTTGAAATGGACACATCACGTAAAAAAGTGCAGCTTGTTTATCCATGGGTGGAGAATACAAAATACAATGTGATCATCGATACTGCATTTGCGGAAGATACTTTGGGCAGGCATATACTAAAGACCGACACCATATTTATACAAACTAAAAGGAACGCGGAGTATGGAGCTGTGCGGTTGCGTTTTCTTGGTTTGCAGTTGAGCGAGAATCCTGTGCTGCTGTTTGTGCAGGGCGATGAAGTTAAGTTCAAGCATGTTTTCAGGAATAATACTTTTAATGCGCAGTTATTCAGACCTGGAGAATATGAATTGCGCATAGTTTCAGATAGAAACAAAAATGGCGAGTGGGATACGGGACAGTTTTTTGGCGAGCACCGTCAACCCGAGCGGGTGCGGCGCATAGCCCGCAAGATCAATGTGAAGGCGAACTGGGATAATGAGATTGATATCCAGTTGTAAAAAGGCAGAACGCAAAAGGCAGAAGGCAGAAGTAAATTCGTTCTGCCTTAATAATTCACAAATCTCTCTACAGGCACCCTGTTCTGAAGGCTGCGCGCGAGTGTCATTTCATCAGCATATTCAAGTTCACCGCCAAATGCAATACCCCGGGCTATTGTAGTTATGCTTAAAGAATGCGGCTGAAGCTTTTTCTGAATATAATAGATGGTGGTATCTCCCTGTATCGTTGGATTAAGCGCAAAGATCAGCTCCTGCACATTTTCTTTCTGCACACGGTTGATCAGCAACTCTATATTCAATTGATCCGGTCCAACTCCATCAAGAGGAGAAATTATTCCACCAAGCACATGATAAGTGCCATTATATTGTTGTGTGCTTTCAATGGCAATCACATCCCTGATATTCTCAACCACACAGATCATATCCTGGCGGCGCATTGAATTGGAACATATCGAACAGATGTCGCCATCTGAAATGTTGCAGCAGCGTTGGCAGAATTTGATCTCCTGCCTCATCTTCAATACTGTTTCACCAAATGATTGTACAAGTAAAGCATCCTGTTTTACAAGATGGAGGACAAGCCGAAGTGCGGTCTTCTTTCCAATTCCCGGGAGCCGGGCAAATTCATTCACCGCATTTTCTAGAAGAGAGGAGGAAAACTGCATCCTGTAAAGTTACGAATGGATTCACATTTCCTGCATTATCTCTGCCCTCTGCCCTTTGCGTTCTGCCCTTTGCCCTCTCCCCAATTTCCCCTATCTTTGCGCCCTACAGGCCGATTTGTTTATTGTTCAGCCTGTTCTAAAAACTGAACTAATAAACGCCAGCGAAACCTTCACACCAGTTTCCCAAACGTTTAGATTGTTCATTATTAACATCAAAAAACACCTTTATGCCTGATATAAGGGAAGAACTGGACAAACGAATACTCATCATCGACGGGGCCATGGGCACCATGATCCAGCAGTATAAGCTAACCGAAAAAGACTATCGTGGCGACCGGTTTGCGAACTGGCATAAAGATGTTAAAGGCAACAACGACCTTCTATGCATCACGCAGCCCCATATCATCACGGAGATCCATAAACAATACCTCGACGCCGGTGCCGATATCATTGAAACAAATACGTTCAACAGCACGGCGGTGTCTTTGGCCGACTACGACATGCAATCGCTTGCATACGAGCTGAACGTTGCCGCAGTCAAATGCGCGAAAGAAGCAATCGTGCAATCCGGCAAAACCGCATGGATCGCAGGTGCCATCGGCCCGCTTAATAAAACGTTGTCTCTTTCACCCGACGTAAACAACCCGGGCTACCGCGCAGTTACGTTCGATGAAGTGGTAAATGCTTATTACGATCAGGTGAAGGGTTTGTCGGATGGCGGAGTTGACCTGCTTCTTATTGAAACTATATTCGACACATTGAACGCAAAAGCCGCGATCTTCGCGATCAAAAAATATTTCAGGGAATCAGGAAAACAGTCTTTGCCTATCATGCTCAGTGGTACCATAACGGATGCTTCGGGTAGAACGTTAAGCGGACAAACGCTGGAAGCATTCTATACTTCAATTGTACATGCGCGGCCATTGAGCGTTGGCCTCAACTGCGCTCTGGGTGCGAAGGAAATGCGACCACACATCGAAGAACTTTCACGGCTGGCGTCGTGTTATGTATCGGCATACCCTAATGCGGGGTTACCGAACGCAATGGGTGAATATGATGAACAGCCGGAACAGACTGCGCATTTCCTTGAAGACTGGGCCAGGGAAGGATTTGTGAACATTGTGGGCGGCTGTTGCGGAACAACTCCCGACCACATAAGGCACATCGCTGAACATGTAAAATCAATTAAGCCAAGGAAGCTGCCCGTTGTAGAAAAGGAACTAGTTTAACGAAGGATCAAATTATGAGTGAACACACCCGGATCAGACCATACCTTAGATTATCAGGTTTAGAACCGCTCGTAGTTCGCCCCGAAACAAATTTTGTAAATATCGGCGAACGCACAAACGTTACAGGCTCTAAAAAATTTGCGCGCCTAATCAAGGATAATAAATACGAAGAGGCATTGAGCGTTGCCCGCCAGCAGGTGGAAAACGGCGCTCAGATCATCGACGTGAACATGGACGACGCCATGCTGGATGGGGTTGAGGCGATGACAACCTTTATTAATCTGCTGCAGAGTGAACCCGATATTGCGAAGATCCCCGTGATGATAGATTCCTCGAAGTTCGAGATTATCCAGGCGGGGTTGAAATGCGTGCAGGGGAAGTCTATCGTCAATTCGATTTCGCTGAAAGAAGGCGAAGAAAAATTTATTGAACAGGCTATCATTTGCCAGGGATTTGGCGCTGCTGTTATCGTTATGGCCTTCGATGAAAAAGGCCAGGCCGATACAAAAGACAGAAAAGTGCAGATATGCCATCGCGCATATAAGATTCTTACAGAAAAAGTAGGATTCGATCCGCAGGATATCATTTTCGATCCAAACATCTTCGCAATTGCAACGGGTCTGGAAGAACATAATAATTACGGCGTAGATTTCATTGAGGCTACGAGAGAGATCAAGCAGTTGATGCCTTTAACAGGCGTGAGCGGCGGTGTGAGCAACCTTTCATTTTCTTTCCGTGGGAATGAACCTGTGCGTGAAGCGATGCACTCGGTATTTCTGTTTCATGCCATCAAAGCGGGCATGAATATGGGCATTGTAAACGCGGGCCAGCTTGTAGTGTACGATGAAATTGAACCTGAGTTGCGCAATTTGTGTGAAGATGTGATCCTCAACAGAAACAACGACCATAACCAGGCAACCGAAAAACTGATAGCATTTGCTGAAACAGTTAAATCGCAGGGAAAGGTTGAGAAGAAAGATGATGCATGGCGAAATGCGCCTGTAGAAGAAAGATTGAAGCACGCTCTTGTGAATGGCATCACCGACTTCATTGATGCAGATACTGAAGAAGCACGTAAGGCATATGCCAAGCCACTCGATGTTATTGAAGGACCATTAATGGATGGAATGAACGTGGTAGGAGACCTTTTCGGTGCAGGAAAAATGTTTCTGCCACAGGTGGTGAAGAGTGCGCGCGTGATGAAGAAAAGTGTGGCCGTGCTTACGCCATACATCGAGCAGGAAAAGAAAGATAATCCAGCCGGTCAAAAAGGTGGTGCCGCGAAAATATTGCTTGCAACCGTAAAAGGCGATGTGCACGATATAGGGAAGAACATAGTTGGCGTTGTGCTCGGATGTAATGGATATGATGTTATTGATCTTGGGGTTATGGTGCCTGCGGAAAAAATACTTGATACTGCTGAAAAAGAAAATGCCGACATTATCGGGTTGAGTGGGCTGATAACACCTTCACTCGATGAAATGGTGCATGTTGCCCATGAAATGCAGAGAAGAAAAATGAAACAGCCTTTGCTGATTGGAGGTGCCACTACTTCGCGTATGCATACAGCGGTAAAGATCGCGCCGCAGTATGAGAATGGTGTGATCCATGTGCTGGATGCATCGAGGAGCGTTACAGTTGCTGGATCATTGCTTAGCAAGGACCAGAAAACTGATTTCATGTCGCTCATCAGGAAAGAGTATACCAGGCTTGCCGATGACTTTGCGAGCAAGAAAACAGTTAAGCAGTCGCTGCCATTTGCCGAGGCGCAGAGGAACAAATTGAAGTTGGCCTGGAAAGATTACACTCCCCCTGTGCCTGCCATTACCGGGATTAAGGTTTTTAATGATTTTGATCTGAGTGAACTGACCAGATACATCGACTGGCAGCCTTTTTTCATTGCGTGGGAAATGCATGGAAAATTTCCGCAGATACTCACTGATGAAAAGACCGGAAAGGAGGCAAAAAAACTTTATGACGACGCGCAGTTGCTGCTTAAGAAAATAATTGCCGAAAAGTGGCTGAATGCTCAGGGCGTGATCGGTTTCTGGAAAGCTGCGTCTGATGGTAAGGATACAGTTCATCTTACTGATGAGAATCTTGATCTGGAGTTTTTGAGACAACAATCAAAAAAAGCAAGCGGGCAACCTAATTTTTCTCTTGCGGATTTTATTGCGCCAGAAAGCGAAAATAAGACCGACTACATCGGTGCCTTTGCTGTGAGTATTCATGGAATAGAAGAGCATATCAAACGCTTCCAGGAGCAGCACGACGATTATAGCAAGATCATACTTCAGGCACTGGCCGACAGGCTCGCAGAAGCTTTTGCCGAAAAACTGCACGAGCTGGTGCGCAAAGAGCTATGGGCGTATGACCGGAACGAAAAGCTAAGCAATGAAGAACTGATCAGGGAAGAATATCGTGGAATACGCCCTGCGCCGGGATATCCTGCATGCCCCGACCATACAGAAAAATATAAACTGTTTGATCTGCTGAAAGCAAGGGAAAACGCAGGCATAGAGCTTACAGAATCGCTTGCGATGTATCCGGCGGCATCTGTTTGCGGATGGTATTTTTCTCACCCGGAAAGCAAATACTTTGGTGTTGGTAAGATAAATAAAGACCAGGTAGAAGATTATGCAAGGCGCAAGAACATGCCGATCGAAGAAATTGAAAGATGGTTAATGCCAATACTTGAATATGCCTGACACCAGCTTGCGATCATTAACGGGCACTCGTAAATCTACTATATTGATGAAATGATGGTATGGGACCCGATTGGGCACGGTCATAAAAATTTTGTGGCAATGAAAAAGCATCTAAATTTGCGGCAGTTAAAATTTACACTATGAACAAAGCTGAATTAATTGCTAAAATTGCCGATGATGCCGGCATCACTAAAACCCAATCTAACATGGCTGTGGATTCATTTGTTGAAGCCGTAACCAAAACATTGAAGGGTGGTGGCAAAGTAACACTTGTTGGTTTCGGAACATTTTCGGTTTCAAAAAGACAGGCGAGAAATGGTCGTAATCCACAAACTGGTGATGTGATAAAAATCAAAGCTAAAAAAGTTGCCAGATTCAAAGCAGGAAAAGAATTGCAAGGTCGATTATAATGCTGTAGCTTAAGCCAGCTGAAAGGTAAAGTTTAAATGAACCAAAACGGCGATTTAAACTTTACCTTTACTTTTATAAACAATTAAAGTCTTAATTATGGGAAGAGGAGATAAAAAAACTAAAAGAGGAAAAATTTTCAAGGGTTCATTTGGCAAGACACGCCCGCGTGTAACAACAAAGAAATCTGCACCAGCACCTGCGCCTGAATCTGCACCCGCAAAAAAGAAATAATTATGGAGCAAGGCGCTCCATCTTCCAGCCTCCATTTTCTTCGAGCGTATATTGAATTCTATCGTGAAGGCGGTTCGCTCTGCCCTGCCAGAATTCAATTGTAATTGGCCGAACCACATAACCGCCCCAGTGATCTGGCCGTTTCATTGATTTTGATTTGATCACCTTCGCTACCTCGTTTTCCAACCACTCCCTGTTTTCAATGACTTCGCTTTGAGGTGAACCGATTGCACTCACCCTGCTCATTTCTGGTCTGCTGTCGAAATATTCATCACTTGTCTTTCCATCAGTTTTCTCAATTATACCGGTAATGCGCACCTGACGTTCCAGTTCCTTCCAGAAAAATACGAGGCAAGCTCTCGGATTTTCTGCCAATTGCTGCGCTTTATAACTCTTATAGTTAGTGAAGAAAATAAATCCGTTATCGTTATATGCTTTCAGAAGTACTATTCTGGCAGATGGAACTCCATCTGCTGAAGAAGTAGCGAGTGTCATTGCATTTACGTCGGGAATATCGCTGGCGAGTGCTTCCTGCCACCAAATATCGAATTGCCTGATGGCATTTGGGCTGGCGTCGCTTTCATTCAAGGATTTGAGGCTGTAGTCTTTTCTTATTTCGGCGATAGAGCTCATAATTTAAGCAAGGTGACTGCAATTTAACTTCTTTTATCCTGCGCAGTTCTGCTTAATAAGCTTTCTATCTCACTTATCCTCCTCAATTGTCCTTCGAGCTTCTTATGATGGCCCGAGAGCTGCTGAAGATCATTGGCAAGCTCTTCAAGAAACAATACTTTTTTCGAAAGCTGTTGTTTCTGAAAGTTTGCATCTCGCAGTTTTTCTTCTGCATCCGCTAAAGCGCGGGTTATGCGCTGCGTTTCATCCATAAGTGTGAGATGCTTGATCTTTAATTCATCATATTCCTTGGTCAATCTGAAATATGACTGCTCAAGTTCATCGAACTCAAAGTTCCTTTTGGTGGGGTCTATCACCTGGGAGTGAATTTTATTTATTCTGTCCTGGAGAAAATTAAACTCTTCGTAGGCCCTTTCAAGTCTTTCTGTCATTTCTTTCGAAAGCGACTCATTAAGGTGTTGTTGCGCCATCACCAGTTCTGAGAACTGCCTTGCGGGACTTGTTGGCTGCATCGGGATCACGGGTTCTGAAACAATATTTTTTTCAGCGGCTCTTTCGAGCCTTGCTACTTCATCCCGTGCTTCTTCCAGCTCTTTGAGAAGTGATTTTTCTGTTTCAGACATTCTCAGCAACTCTCTTTTCAGGCGGTCTTCAGATTTTTCATGTTTTTCAATCTGTTCGTATAGTTCAAGGCGCGATTGGTCTTCTTCAGATATCCTGGTGTCATCCTGAGGCATAACTGATCTCAGGCCGGGGACCGACCTTTTGCCTGTCCAATAAAAGTGAATGGAAAATCCCAAGAGAATGGCGGCCAGAAGGAAGATGATCATTTCCGGAAGCCCAATGGTCACATTATAACCAAGAATGATTGCCAATGAGTTCATAACGGTTCGGGTAGCGTTTAGGGTTTATTTGGTTTAGAAAAACCGTTCTTCACAGAATGTTGAACCGTGCAAATAAAAAAGCCACTAAGCGGATAGTGGCTTTTCAGAAGTGAAAAATACTAATGTAAATTCAATAATACAAGTAAAGTCCCTAAAAACAGGTAGAAAATACGGTGCAATTAGTCCTGAACCAGCGTCCCTACCTTTTCGCCCGACACCACCCTGTGAAGGTTGCCTGGCTTGTTCATATCAAAGACTATTATCGGGAGCCCATTTTCCATGCATAAGGTGAATGCGGTCATGTCCATCACCTTAAGATTTTTTGATATACACTCCTGGAAGGTTATTTTAGTATACTTTTTAGCCGTTTTATCCTTCTCGGGATCGGCGGTATAAATCCCATCAACCCTTGTTCCTTTAAGGATAACGTCGGCTTGTATTTCGATAGCTCTTAGCGAGCCCGCAGTATCTGTGGTGAAATAAGGGTTCCCGGTGCCGGCGCCAAATATTACTACCCTTCCTTTTTCGAGGTGCCTGATAGCGCGGCGCCTGATATATGGCTCTGCGATCTGTTCCATTTTTATGGCGCTTTGCAGCCTGGTGTATACACCAACCTTTTCGAGCATGGCCTGCATGGCCATACCATTGATAACGGTGGCGAGCATACCCATATAATCGCCGTGTGCCCTTTCGATACCGGTGTCTTTTTCGTTCATACCCCGGTATATGTTGCCACCTCCGATAACTACCGCAACCTGCACTCCTAATTCTGTAATTCCTTTTATGTCCCTTGCGTATTGTTCGATAATGTTCGGATCCATCCCGAAGCTCTTATCGCCCATTAATGATTCGCCCGATAATTTCAGCAGAATACGTTTGTATTTCGGAAGCATTTACTTCTGTAAGGATTTTAATTATTATCCCAGAGCAACTCTCTTGAACTCTGTTACTTTCAACCCTGAATCTACACTTTTAAGATGATCTGAAACGCTTTTTGTGCCATCTTTCACGAACACCTGGGCAAGAAGTGTTTGTTCTTTGAAGAATGCATTCAGTTTACCTTCAGCAATCTTCGATATCATCTCAGCAGGCTTGCCTGCCATTTTAGGATCAGCTTTGATCTGGTCAGTAACAATAGCTCTTTCTCTTTCGATAGTTGCTGCAGGAACACTTTCGGCATCTACTGCTACCGGGTTCATTGCTGCGATCTGCATTGCAACATCCTTACCTGCATCGCCGACTGGTTTGTTGAAACCAACGAGTACGCCTATGCGGTTTGCACCATGTATATAAGAAGCCACGTATTCGGCATCTACACGCTCGAATTTGGTGATGCCTATTTTTTCGCCGATGCTCGCTAGCTTATCGTTCACAAGGTCCGCGATCTTTGCACCTTTGATCGTGGTATTATTTAATTCCTCAACACTCTTTACATTCTTTGCAATCGCGGCGTCGCCGATGCTTTGCGCAAAAGCAACGAAGTCTGCATTCTTACTCACGAAGTCTGTTTCACAGCTTACGCAAAATGCAATGCCCGTTTTGTTATCAGGAGTGGTTTTAGCTATTACCACACCTTCCTTTGCCTCACGGTCGCCGCGGAGCGCTGCAACTTTGGCTCCTTTCTTTCTGAGCCAGTCTATAGCTGCTTCGAAATCGCCGTTCGTTTCTGTTAGTGCTTTACGGCAATCCATCATGCCCGCGCCGGTTGCCTGGCGAAGCTTGTTGATGTCAGCCGCTGTTATTGTTGCTGTTGACATGTGTTGATTTTTTTAGATTAATTTGTTTTCTGGAGTCGAGAGTCGAGAGTCGGGAGTCGAGAGTTTATCTCTAATATCGATTCTTATCTCTCGATTCTCGATTCTCGGTTCTCGTTGCCTATCTCGCCCCCCCAGGTCTCCTTCCACCACCGCCGCTTGGTACTCGGCGTCTCTGTCCACCGCCAGCACCGCCAGCGGGGCCACGGCCCCTTCCTTCACCACGTGGACGGCCACCTTCAGCTTCTGCTTCTGCCTGTATGCGGTCTGCTTTCTTTTCATTATCGTCACCAGATGCTTCTTCAACATCTTCGTCTTTTGCAGCTTGTCTTTCAGCAAGGCCTTCAGCAATTGCAGCAGTTACATACTGAGTGATAATAGCTATTGATTTCGTTGCATCGTCGTTTCCGGGGATTGCGAAATCAACTTTATTGGGATCGCAGTTTGTATCAACGATGCCGAATGTAGTAATACCCAAACGCTTTGCTTCAGCAAGAGCAATGTGCTCGTGACCGATGTCGATAATAAACAATGCTGCAGGCACCCTTCCCAGCTGGGAGATACCACCAAGCACTTTATCCATCTTATCGCGGTCGCGCTGAAGCTGGAGTCGTTCCTTCTTTGTAAGGCTTTCTGCGCTGCCATCGCTAAGCATCTTGTCGATGCTCTGCATCTTCTTCACGCTCTTGCGCACAGTGTTGAAGTTGGTAAGCATACCACCAAGCCAGCGCTCCGTAGCGAATGGCATGTTGATCTTGCGTGCACACTCCGTAACGATTTCCTTAGCTTGCTTCTTTGTACCAACAAACATGATCTTCTTACCACTGCGTGCAATCTGCTTTAGAACGCCCGCAACTTCCTGTAAGCTTTCAGTTGTTTTATTGAGATCGATGATATGAATGCCCTTCTTTTCAGCGAAAATGAAAGGCAGCATTTTAGGGTTCCACTTCTTACGCAGGTGACCAAAATGTACGCCTGCTTCAAGTAATTGCTGTTGTAATGAAGTGTTGTTTTCCATTTATTATAAATTGTAATTTGATAGTTGTAATTAACGCTTGCTGAACTGGAAGCTCTTACGTGCTTTCTTGTGTCCGAATTTCTTTCGCTCTACTGATCTCGGATCACGTTTCAACACACCTACAGCTTTTAATGCAGGACGAAACTCAGGATTCAGCTCAACGAGGGCCCTTGCAATACCAAGTTTTGCAGCCTCTGCCTGGCCCTTCATGCCACCGCCTGATGCGTTGATCTTAACATCAAACTTGTCGAGCGACTGAATGGTTTTGAGCGGCAGCTCAACCTGGTTCTGCAAATATTGAAGTGAGAAATATTCCTTGTAATTTTTATCGTTAACCGTAATGTTACCGCTTCCTTTCTGAAGGAAGATCCTTGTAACAGCTTCCTTTCGGCGGCCTACGGCATTTTTTTGCTTTTCCATGTATGCTTGATTAGAAAGTTAAAGGTTGTGGTTTCTGTGCAGTGTGCTGATGTTCTGCATCGGCATACACGAACAGCTTTTTGAACATCTTACGTCCAAGCCTGTTTTTTGGTAACATGCCTTTCACTGCTCTTTCAATAACTGCCTCCGGACGGCGGGTTAGAAGATTTTTGGCAGTTTCAGCTTTCTGACCACCGGGATATCCGGAATATGTCAGGTATTCCTTCTCTTCCAGTTTGTTTCCGGTAAATTTTACTTTGCTTGCATTGATAACAATAACAAAGTCTCCGCAATCAACATGTGGCGTGTAATAAGCCTTGTTCTTACCTTTAAGAACCGCAGCTATTTTGGCACACATGCGTCCAACGGTTTGATTGGTACCGTCCACAACATACCAGTTGTGCTTAACGGTAGCCGCGTTAGCATGTTTTGTAGTGAAATGTAATTTGCTCATTGTACTTTTTTTGATACCTCTCCGCCATCCCGGGAGAAATAATATTTAAAATGGAGCGCAAAGGTAGGGGAGCCATCGCTTAAAAAGGGGCTTTTGGAAAAGTATTTTTAAAGAGGCTTTTATAATTCATTGATGATCAATGAAAATTTTGACTGAAAATTTTTAAGGGCTGGTTATTTACCGCTACAACAATGTAATTGCCGGCGGCGGACCTGATGGATTTGATATCGCGAACTTCACCGTTTATAAAAAGTCCACTTTCTGAAGGCTTGAGATAAAAATAACCACCTTGTTTTTCACCTCTCAAAGTTACCCCGTAGCTCGCGTCAAACCTGCCTGCCTGAGGCTTCAGCCCGTAAAAATTGCCCGCCAGAAATACATCTTTAATGTGGTCATTATTCATATCGACTGTAAGCGCCGCAAATACATACGACAACTGAGCCATCTGGGGAAATGGTTCAATTGCAAAATTACCCCTGCCATCATTCCTGAATAAACAGGTACGTGTTTCATTCACCTCCAGAACCTTGATGTCCTTCAACTGCCCGGGAGTAAATATCTTTTCAATCGGCTTACCTGCATAATCAGTAAAATATAGAAAGTCCTTTTTAAGCTGGGGTATCTGCGACTGCAGCTCACCTTTCATGAAATAAGGATACGCATGCCCGTCAGTTTTAAAATATACCGGTATACATTCAATCTGCCCGTTCCTGTCAAAGTCGCCTACGTATAATTTAGCCGGTTTGCCGGGCTCTGCCTTGATCCTTGAATTTAAACCTGAATTACCGGCAACCAAATCAATGTCTCCATCGTTATCTATATCGTTCACTTCAAGATTATTCCACCATCCACCCGAGTTCTCTATCTCAGATGATTTATCCAGCAAACCATCATTAAATTTCATCACTGTAACGGGCATCCAATCGCCAGCGATAATCAACTCTTCCCTTCCATCCTTATCTATGTCTGCAACTTTCGAGTCTGTAACCATTCCTAAATTAATAAGAGCCGGTGCCAGCTTTGCTGTAACATCTTCGAATTTGCCGTCACCCATATTTTTTAACAATACACTCGACGGCGCAATGCCATAAACGCCGGGCACACACCGCGCACCGATAAAAAAGTCTTTTCTGCCGTCGCGGTCGAAATCAAACAGGCTGATAGTTGAGGCGTTAACTGAAACCTTAGGCAGTGAAGCGGTATCACGTGTGAATTTTCCCCTGCCATCATTCTTATAGAGCCGCACATACAAATAAGGCGACCCTGGTTTCGCCTGGTTACCACCAGATCCCAAAATCAGATCTACATCCTTATCAGCATCAGCATCAAAGAAGGCTGCTGCTGTCGTTTCAAAATATTTATCTGTAACGAACGACGTCTGCGGTAACTCTGTGAACCGGCCGTTCCTGCTTTGTGTAAATATGCGCGCCGTGTCGCCAACGCTGCTACCGATAAAAAAATCTTCGGTGCCATCATTATTAATATCTCCTACTGCTATACAAGGCGCTTCGGTAGAAAGCATCTTAGGAACCAATCTCTCAACATCAAAATCTATAAATTGATTTTCATGATGGGTTATACTTCCGCTGATCACATCTTTGGTCACGTCTTTGTAAAGAGGCTTGATTTTTTTCTGTGGAGACTCATTCATTATAATAGCGTCTTCCTGATTGAGCGTGATGGTTGTATCGCCTTTAAGATTTCTTTTTACTTCCTGTTTATGATCGGGCCACCTGATAATAAGACTATCAATTTGATTTGAGTTTCCTAATCCAAAGTGAAGTTGCAGATCAACACTGCTCTGAAAGCCCCTGCTGGGCATTTGTTCCAGCACCTGCATGCCATTTCCTGTATAGATAGTAACCCGCGAACCTATGCCCGCAGTGTTTGGCACTGCCCCCTTAAGATTGATCTTAAGAAAATGATTCTGTAATTGTTCGGCTGCCTGGTTCCTGTAAACAAATGCCTCGTCATTTTCATTGTTCACCACAATATCAAGATCTCCATCGTTATCAAGATCGCCATAAGCGGCGCCATTACTGAACGATGGGGTCGCCAGGCCGAGGGAATCAGTAACATTTCTAAAATGCAGCAATCCCTCGTTTAGAAATGCGTAGTTGGATATTTTGTTTGACGGCATTCTTTTCAGGATACTTTGAAAATCAAATCCGCCCTCCTTCACCTTATCGAGCACCTCATTACTTCCAAAGAACTCAAGGAAGTCCTGATCGGTGAGATCTTTGCTGATGCCGTTACATACATACAGATCTTTCAATCCATCATTATTGAAGTCGAAGCTCAGAGCTCCCCAGCTCCAGCCTGTTGCATCAACCCCGGCGAGTTGCGCAATTTCACTAAATGTGCCATCGCCATTATTCAGCTGCAAACAATTTGTTGTAAACTGATGATGAAAGTCGCCCTGTAAACGCGCATTCTGCACATCGTAGTCATCAAACTTTATAGTTGTCTTCAGCTTGTAATCACTTTCTGGCAACATCTCGGTAGTGAACACATCAAGTAATCCATCGTTATTAATATCTATCATATCAGAGCCCATCGAGCCCTGGCTGATATGGCCCATCGCTTCGTTGATCACTTCCTTAAACGTTCCATTTTTCTGGTTGATATAGAGATAATCCCTTTCAAAAAAATCATTTGAAATATACATGTCCTCCCATCCATCATTATTCAGATCACCTACCGTAACACCCAATCCGAAACCAATCTCACTTCCATAAATACCTGTCTGCTCGCTTACATCAACGAACTTTCCTCCATCGTTCCTGTAAAATCTGTCGCCATTCGTCTTGTCGCGGATATTGCGAATGCTCTTATTGTAACCAAAACTCTCAATCGAGCGTGGACTATTGTTTAGTACAAAACAATCGAGATCGCCATCATGATCATAATCAAAGAAAGCCGCGTGTGTTGTTAATCCTTTATCATCGAGACCATATTTTGCGGCCTCTTCCTTAAATGTTCCATTCTTTTGGTTGATATAAAGATCATTGGGGTTGTTGTAACCAACTAATCCTCCACTATTGCACACGTAGATATCCAGCCAGCCGTCGCCGTTAACATCGGCCATTGTTACACCAGTATACCACTTGTTGCTGCTGAATATTCCTGCCGCATCAGTAACATCCTCAAATTTCCAATTGCCCTTATTCAGGTACAGCCTGTTTTTTTCCTGGTTCGCGGTAAAGAAAATATCAGGCAGGCCATCATTGTTTATGTCGCCGATCGATACACCTGCACCGTTATAAAAATTTCTGAAATTGAAAATGTTAAGTTCCTTCGTATCCTTAACGCGATTGTTGAAAGTAATGCCTGTTGAGGATGAGCTCATCAACTGAAACAAAGCATTTTTATTTACCGGATCATGGCGTTGATTGCACGAGAGACATAATAGTATGGAACCGGTTGCCAGGTAAATAGCAGTCGCTTTCAACATATCAAGGTAAAGTTAACAGATTTTACTATTTTCGACCCTTTGCGATTGGCTCATGAAAACAAGGTTATTCGTTGCTGTTATTTCGATAATCATAATTGCAGGCATTTTTACTTACTTACTCATACCCTCACCGTTAACCGCGTCGGGTAAAATCCGATTTCTTACCAGCACAAACGGCGCTTATCGATCGCTGATAAAACAGGAAACGTGGGACAAATGGTCGCCGCAAACATTTTCAATTACAAAACGGCTTAACAACAGCCTCGAGCTGAACGTAAAAAATGAACAGGAGAACGTTCCGGTTTCTATCTTACTTATTCCGATGTCCAGCGATTCAGTTACAGTGTCGTGGAACACAGTGTTCCCGGTTACTGCAAACCCTGTTACGAAAATCAAACAGCGGTCCCAGGCCACGGATGTAAAGCACAAAATGGATGACGCACTCAACAAATTCCAGCAATTTGTTTCATACAATGAAAACATTTACGGTACACACATTGAGGAAAGATCAACCAAAGACACCTTCCTGGTGGCCACCAGGTTCACATCTCACACATATCCTTCCAATGAACTGATTTATTCAAACATCAATAAACTAAAATCATACGCGAATTCGACAGGTGCCAGCCAGTCGGGACCACCAATGCTAAACGTTTCAACGAACGACAGTTCAACATTCAATTGCATGGTCGCTTTACCCATAAATAAAATTGTGGCAGGTAAAGGCGACGTGTTCTTTGTGAGAATGGTTCCAGGTCATTTTCTAACGACAGAAATAACAGGCGGACCTTCCACAATCAACAATGCACACCGGACGATGGATCAGTATTTCAAAGACTTCAACCGCGTAAGTATGGCTATCCCTTTCGAATATCTTGTTACCGACCGCCTGAAAGAACCCGACACTTCAAAATGGGTTACGCGTATATACTGCCCTGTTTATTGATCATTTTTTTTCAAAGCTGATCACCACAGCACTATCATTGTTCCTGGCAACGACAAACGCTTCTTTGCTGCCGATCATCAAACGTTGTACCCGGCGTGATTGTCCTGTTATCGCAAGGCCATTAAGCGCCCTGTACTCAAATCCTCCGTTCCCCTTATTGATAAGGACAGATCCATAGTCTGCATCATAACGCCCCATCTCAATGTTATTTTCATAATAATTTCCAACAAGCAGGATGTCGGGCCGGTTATCATCATTCGCGTTCACTATCGCCGCACTCCGAAACGAAGTAAGTTGCGCCTGCCATGGTAAAGGAGAAACATCAAACTGCAAGTTCCCCCTATTCAGCAGTATACAATTGCTGAAATAGTCGGCACTGAAATGTTCTGCTCCTGTGAGTTTACCGGAGCTTACAATTTCCTGCAGATCCGCTTCAGCAAAATCTTTCGCATAGTTGAATTTCTTTCTCAGCATCGGCAGTTGCCTTTCCATCTCTGCTTTACTGGCGAACGGAATTTCCTTTCCATTGATGTAATATGTAAGCACCTGCTCTTTCTTCCCGTTATCGTCAAAGTCGTTATAATATAATCTAACCGGTTCCTTTGGCGAAGCGGTCAACCTGGTGTTTAATCCAACATTCCCTGCAACAATATCAATTTTACCATCATTGTTGATATCCACTGGTAATAGAAAATTCCACCACCCTTTCTGATTAAAAATTGTTTCCCTCTCCAGCTTACCGCCTCTATCTATATACGCGTCAATGGTGCCCCACTCGGAACAAACAACAAGATCTTTCCTATTATCATTATTCACATCCGCCCACACAGCACCTGTCACAAATCCAGCAGTCTTCAACGCTGGTGAATACTTTTGAGTTTGTTCCGTGAATTTTCCGTTACCGTCGTTTATGAGCAAATATGACGTGGTTGCTGCGCCAAACTGCCATGGAACTCCTCTGCCACCAACAAACAAATCAACATATCCATCGCTATTAATGTCATTGGCCGACACGCAGCCATTAGTTTCATAAATACCCGTGATTGCATCTGCCTTCCTGGTAAGATTGCCTTTACCATCATTAAGATACACGCGTGGTAAAAGATGAACATCTTTTCCATAGTATTCGTTACCGCCACTTGCGACTACCAGGTCAACATTGTTATCGTTGTTTACATCGAGCCACTGTGCATCAACATCCTCATAGTTGTTGTCGGTATTTAGTGCAGGCAATTCGAGCTCATTGAATTTTCCGGTTGGTTGTTGCAGGAATAGTCCCCGCTTATGACCTCTGGCAGCGCCTATAAATACATCTTCAAATCCGTTGTGGTCAACATCTGCAACCGCCAGAGCAGGACCCTCTGTTGAAATCATGTGAGGGATCAAGGGCTCGCGGTCAAATTCAGGAAAAGGATTCTCCTGGTGATGAAAACTAATTCCGGTTTCGGCAGTAATATTTTTAACTGTATACACAGCATCCGGCTTTTCGCCCGAGCTATAATGATACGCCGGCAATCCCCTTCGATAAATCACTTGCATGTTTTCGGCATCCCTGAGGCTGAGTTTTTCATATGTATTATCTGGCCATACAAGAATTGCAGAATCAACCTTTAGTCCGTTAGTGCCGATGTACAGCGGCGTCTCCATACTCGAAAGAAAACCTTTTACAGGAAACTTTTCATATCGTTCAGTCTTGCCGTCGGAAAACAACAACACCTTAGCGCCGATAGCATTTACATTTTGCCGCGGACCGGTTAAAATAATATTCGTGTAATTCTTTTGTGCTTTGTCATTTGATGTATTCCTGTATATAAGCGCGTCATCGTCTATATTATTTACAACTACATCCATGTCACCATCATTATCAAAATCCGCATATGCAGCGCCGTTAGAATATGTAGGAGCATCCTCCACCCGATCGTGCATGTCTACAAACTTCAGATTACCTGTATTGTGGTAAAACTTATTAGGTATTTTGATCTGTGGAAATTTATCGATCAGCGTGCGGTCTTTCTCATTGATCTTGTTGTCTTTTATTTTTTGTTGAATCGACTGATCGGAAATGTAGTTGATGTAATCTATATCGTTCAAGCGCTTGGGAATGCCATTAGAAATGAAAAGATCCTTCAGCCCGTCGTTATCAAAATCCATAAACAGCGGAGCCCACGACCAATCGGTTGCCGCTACGCCACTATACAACCCGGTTTCGCTAAAATGGCCGTTGCCCCTGTTAAACTGTAGTGCGTTTCTTGTATATTGGTAATTGTAACCATAGCTGATCTTAAGATTAAATACATCGTAGCTGTCTTCGCCGGGAGAACGCTTCAAAATATATGGATCCGACGGAAGCATGTCGACCGACATGATCTCGGGGTATCCATCGTTATTCGCATCGGCCACATCCACGCCCATTGTGTACCTGCTGGTATGCATTAAACATGAGTCGGACAGATCTTTAAATGTGCCGTTTTTTTGGTTGATATAGAGATAATCATTCTCATGAAAATCGTTACCGATGTAGATGTCGGGATATCCATCTGAATTAATATCGCTTACTGCTATACCTAATCCATATCCAATCGCTGTGCTGGTAATACCGCTTTGCGCTCCTACGTCTTTAAATTTCAAACCATCGTTTCTGAATAACTTACCTCCCGACAAATCACTATGCGTTCCTAAAAATTCCTTCCTGGCTCTGAAGTTTCCAGCCTCGTGTATGGAATGATTTAATAAAAATGCATCGAGATCGCCATCCATATCATAGTCGAAGAATGCGGCCTGGGTGCCAAATCCTGAAAAATCAAGTCCATATTCCTTAGCCTTGTCGGCATATTGTGGAACACCGTCTTTCGAGATACCCTGGCAAACTAAAAACTGGTTTTGACTGTTAAGCACCCTGTATTTTCCAACTCTCGAAACATAGATATCAAGTAGTCCGTCACCATTAATATCCACGACAGAAACACCAGTGCTCCACGCGTGGTCAGAAGGAATACCGGCTTCTTTCGTAACATTTCTGAACTGCATGTCACCCTTGTTCAGAAACAATGAATTGTCGCCCTGGTTAGATGCGAAAAAAATATCCTGCAATCCATCATTATTAAAATCGCCAACTCCAACGCCTGCGCCATTGTAGAAGTACATATACTTGAAGAGATTGAAAGAATCGGTGGAATGGAGAGTGTTTGCAAATGAAAGACCTGTGCGATCGCTTTTTAATACCTCAAATAGATATGATCCTTTTCTCTTTTCTCCACATGAAAAAAGAAATATGCTGGCGAATCCAGCTAACGTCACCAAAATTCTGCAAGGTCTTTTGAATATCATTTTGAATTTATGCGGAACATTTTCGGGTAATTGTCGTTGCGAAGAAAAAGCAAATACTTATCTTTTCCAGTTGGTATGGGAATAATGTCCTTTACTTCGCCGTCAACAAGTATATTAGTTACTGCCGGGGCTTTCCATTCAAACTCTCGTTTCCCCTTATTCATGAATACGTCGCCGTAGCTGGCGTCTAGTTTCTGAAGCTGGGGTGGAAAGCCTGATTTGTTTCCGCCCGTCACTATATCTTTCATTCCGTCGCCATTAAGATCTATACACAAAATGGCAGTCACTGAAGAAAGCTGTGCACGTAGGGGCATTTTTTCTATTTCAAACTGGCCGTTGCCTTTGTTGTAAGCTACTATTGAACTGCAAAAGTTGAATTCCTTTACTACTGCCTTGCTTACCGATTCGCCTGAAAATAGATCCTGAATGGATTTAAGCGCAAAGTCGTGGTGCTTCAGATTTTCCTTTTTTATCCCGGGCACCTGATCTTGTATGTCGTTCTTTAGAAAAACCGGTTTATCTTTTCCATCAACTCTTCTCGTCAAAACTTTGTCAACATCGCCGCTATTATCGAAATCTGCAGTCCAAAGTTTTACGGGATTTTCAGGGGTAGGATGAAGATTGAAATTTTCACCGATGTTACCCAGTATAAGATCGGTTTTGCCGTCATTGTCGAGATCAGCTGCAGCCATCCGTTGCCACCATCCAGATAGCGCGTTGAGGTTTGTTTTAACCTCATCAAACTTTTTACCGTTAAATGAAAATATCCGCGGCGCGATCCATTCTCCGGCAATGATCAGCTCTTTCTTATCATCCCCGGATACATCTTCAAACACGGCCCCGGTAATCATACCTGCTTTTGACAATTCCGGGTTCAAAGTTGCCGCTATGTCCTTGAATTTTCCCGTTCCATCGTTGATGAACATAAAGCTTTGCGGCGTGGCACCATAATTCTTTGATATTGCCCTGCCGCCAACAAAAAGGTCGGTGTCGCCATCACCATCAATATCGTCTGCTGCTACAGCTTCAACGTTCACTCCCATCTGCGGAAATGATGCAGCCTGCAAACTGAAATTACCTGTACCATCATTAACAAGTAACCTGCTTTGCATCTGGCGGCTATATGAGGGTTCCCTGTTTCCTGCGGGGCCAACAAACAGATCAGCGTCGCCATCTTTATCTGCGTCAAAAAAAAGACTCATTCCATCCTCGAAATCACTGAATTGGTAAAAGATGTTTTGGTCGGATTTGGTAAACTTCTGATTCGCATCCTGCAGGTACAATTTTCCCGGATATCCTTTTGTTCCGCCAATGTAAATATCAATGCGTCCATCGCCGTTCACATCTGCGGTAGCAGCACGCGGGCCTTCACGCGATAACATTTCCGGAATGTTCCGCTCGAAATAAAAATCCACGTAATCGTCTTCGATGTGTTTTTCGAAGGAGGTGGGTACTGAATCGAAAAGCGTGAGGCGTGAGGCGTGAAGCGTGAAGCGTGAAGCGTCAGGCGTGAGGCGTGAGGCGTGAAGCGTGAAGCGTGAAGCGTCAGGCGTAAGCCGTGAGGCGTGAGGAACCAGAGATTTATTTATTTTATATACTGAGTCAACATGCACTTGCTTCAAAACCGTTTGTGAAAGATCGGGCCACTGTATAACAACTGAATCAATCTTACTAATTGCTCCAAGTCCAATGACCTGCCTGTAATCCATTGACGACTGAAATCCTCTGCATGGCACAAGCTCTCTAAAAAATTTCTGACCTGCGGCATGAATGATTATTTTACTGCCGACAGCAAATAGGTTAGCAGTATCGCCTTTAAGCGCGGCGCCAAAATAATGGTGCTTATTCAATTCGCGCGAGTTATTTCTGTAAATAAATGACTGCTGGTTCTCATTGTTTACAACAAGGTCCAGATCACCGTCATTGTCGAGATCTCCATATGCTGCACCATTGGAAAATGACTTTTGTCCAAGCCCCCACTGAATTCCAACATCATCAAATTTGAGATTACCGGTATTCCTGTATGTTTTATTTGCCACCGGAGTAACAGGTATATGCTGCAACACCTCATCAACTTTATCTTTTTTGCCGGTCAGCACCATTTTCTGAATAACGTCGTTCGCGAAGAAATTCATGAAGTCGAGGTTCGTCACATCTTTGTTCACGCCATTGCAAACATATATATCATTGAATCCGTCGTTATCCGCATCAAACAGCAATGCACCCCAGCTCCAGTCGGTGGCATCGATCCTGCTGTAATTGGCTATTTCAGAAAATGTTCCGTTTCCGTTGTTCAGCTGCATACAGTTTTTCATGAACTGGTGATAAAAGCCAAGCTCAAGTTTGGTGCGGTACACGTCTATATTGTCAAAAGCACCGAGCGTTTTGAGTCTGTAATCGTCCTCGGGCAGCATATCCGTTGTGAACACATCGGGGTGACCGTCGTTATTGATGTCTGCAAGATCTGCACCCATCGATGAGAAGCTCACCTGCTTCATGCATTTTTCAAGGTCGTCGCTGAACGTTCCATTTTTCTGGTTTATATACAGGTAATCGCGCTCGTATGAATCGTTGGAAACGTATATGTCGGGATAGCCATCGTTGTTGATATCTCCAACGGAAACTCCGAGGCCAAAGCTCATCAGTGTGCCATGAATGCCTGCATCTTTTGTAACCTCAACAAATTTTCCGTTGTCGTTCCTGTATAAATGATCTCCGCCATCAATTATAAATTTCTTTACGGGCCAGTCTTTCGCAAGGAGATCTCGTTTGTTAGTGTAGCCTAATGTATTAATAGGCATGGGACTGTTCGCGATAATGAAACAATCGAGATCACCATCCAGGTCGTAGTCGAAAAACGAGGCCTGTGTTGCATAGCATGATATATCAAGCCCATACTTTGCAGCCGACTCCGTGAAGCTTAGATTTTTGTTGTTTATATAAAGCTTGTTCCTGCGGTTGCCGTTCGTCATGTTGCCGGAGTTGCACACATACATGTCGAGCCATCCGTCGTTGTTTATATCAACCATCATTACTCCTGTGCTCCACATGCTGTCCTGCTTCATTCCGCTTTTTGCGGTAATATCTTCAAATTTCCAGTTCCCTTTGTTGAGATAAAGTTTATTGTCGCCCATGTTAGATGTTAGCATAACATCGGCAAAGCCATCGTTATTAATGTCGCCTATTCCAACACCACCACCATTATAAAAATTTCTGAAAAGAAAGCTGTTATTAAGTTCCTGATCCTTCACTTGATTTACGAAATCGATACCTGTATGCTCCATTAGCTGAAACAGCGTCTGCTGATCCTTTTTCTTATCACAGGAAATCAAAAAGGCAGGCAAAAAAACAGTGATCACAAATCGCGCAATCTTCTTTGTAAGCATATCAGGCACAAGCACCACGTTGGTTAAAATGCAAATTAAAAAGTAAAGGCCATTATTGTTAATAATGACCTTTACAGGAAACGTTAATTAAATTATGAGCGATTAGTAACCAGGATTCTGTGTCAGGTTTGGATTTGCAAGAAGCTCATCCGGAGCAATCGGGTATAACAGGTTTCTTACCGGATCTTCATCTGCGGGACGAAGGTCAGTAGCTACTGTAAACATTCCGAAGCGAATCATGTCCTGCCTTCTCCAGCTTTCCCAATACAGTTCGCGACCTCTTTCGGACAGCATTGTGTTTGGATCATTAAGATCGGCGGTATTAACCAGCGTAATTGAAGCGAGTGGATCGGCACCGCGCACTGTACGAAGTTGATTGACCATGTCAAGTGCCTTCGCTGTATTACCTAATCTCAAGTATGCTTCAGCTACCATTAGCCAAACGTCGGCATAACGAAATATCTGTAATTGGTTACGTTGATTTCCGCCATCGTATGCTGTGTAATCAGGTGGATATTTGATAACACGGATACCTGCAACTTCAATTCTTGCCTTTTGAGTTTCAATTAAACTTACTTCAGGAGTAAATGAAAGCGGGTTACCCTGCCTGTCTAAAAGGTTAACACCATTTTCGTCGACCTGTTGTCCAGCGAGGAAGCCTGGTTTCAAACCGGAAACATCTGTTACACCTGGATATGCTGTCTGGCCCAAGCGTTGGTCGGGCGCACTGAAAGTACTATAGAAATCACTGAGTGTTGAGAATCCATTCCATCCGGCGCTACCTTTCTTCTCATTCCATGAGTTGTAGTGTAGTGTCATCATCCAGCGTGCATTAATGCCACCGCTATTGATACCGTCTCCTGAGCTTGATGCACCTGTGTTTTTCCATGCTAAAATAGACTCAGTGCTCTTTGTTGCATTTTCAGGACCAAAGTTGTCGAAGTAAACAGGATTAAGTGAATACTTGCCACTGTTTATTATTTCTTCTCCAATATCAATAACGGCCTGCATGTCGGTATTATCGAATGTAGGTGCGGCGCGATTAAGAAATACACCCTTGTTAAGCAACGTCTTCATCAGCAGAAATTTGGCTGCATCGGGACTGGCTTTGTATGGGGAGTTTGCCTCGGGTAACTCAGGTATAATATCACTCAATACAGTTATAAGTGTATCTATTGCCTCAGCTGCTGTCATAACAGGTGCCGGTTCGAGAGAGGTATACTCAGTGAATGGTCTCCAGGGAACCTGACCAAAAAAGTCGAGAGTATTAAACTGAGCGAATGAACGAAGAAACAATGCTTCTGCACGCTGTTGGGCGTTCGGTCCGAATGCAAGCACCGTTGTAGCTGCATGCTGTAACCCGCCAAGCTCATTGAACGTTCCTTTAACATATGTATGGATCGGGGTCCATGTGTGTGAATGAAGTGTTCTGAAAACGCCTCCATCATCCCAGTCACCACCACGTGTCGGCACCAGGGCTTCGTCGCTTGTTACCTCATTTAAAAGGAAGATACGTTCCTGGTTGTGAACAAGGTTGTTCATGGAGTTGTATGCTGAAGTCAATACCGCAGCCACGTCAGCGCTACCTGCAGAGGGACCAGTAGGGAACGAATCGTTCAGCTTTTGCTCAAGTTTGCTACAACCGGCAAGTGCGACAACTGCTACAATTGAAATATATTTTAGTTTCATATACTGTCGTATTATTTTTTAGGATTACAGTGAAAAGTTTAATCCGAATAAAATAGTGCGCTGCGTTGGGAATCCGATATAATCAATACCCAATGAAGGCACACCGTTCAACGCCTTATCAACGTTCACCTCAGGATCAAATCCATTGTAATCTGTAATTACAAACAAGTTGTTTGCTGCAATATATATGTTAAAGCCTTTCAGATGTTTTCCTACGTCTCCGAAAGTATACTTCAATGTTAAGTTGTGAAGCTTCACATAGTTACCGTTTTCCATGAAGCGGTCTGAAGTAGAGATCGGGTTAGCAACGCTTTCACCGGAATTTACCAGCTGAGAAGCTATGTTACGGCCACCAACAATGTTTGAGATGTTCAACACACTCATGAGCGTGTTATTAAACAGTTTGTTGCCGAAAGAGCCATGAGCGCCAAGCGAAAGGGTCCATTTCTTATAATTGAGATCTGAGCTCATACCGAGGAATGCTTTCGGGTTCGGGTCGCCGGCATATTGCGGAGTTCTTGAATAGATGGCGATACCGTCCTTGTCAAAGCCCTGGAAATCGTTCAGATAATACACGTTGATCGGCTGATCATGTGCAATAGCCTGTGCAAATGCATTTGATGTACCCTGGCCGTGTAATCCACCTGTAAGAATAAGAGGGAATTCACCTGCCTGCGGATAGTCGAATTTGTTCTTCAGGAAAGTTCCATTCACATTAACCTGCCATGTCAGGTCAGTTGTTGCAATCACATCTACGCCGATGTTAGCTTCAACACCATAATTCAGCACTTTTGCACCTTCTATATTCTTGTACGCAGCACCGCCACTTCCTGGAGGCTGCGGTTGAGATGCTACCTGCAGAATCACAGGATCTTCGGTTGTTTTGTGGAAGTAATCGATTGAACCATATACTCTTCCCTGGGCGACAGAAAAGTCGATACCAAAGTTGTAAGATTTTACAGTTTCCCAGATCAGGCTACGGTTACCACTGTGGATCTGTGTGAAGTTTCCGAATGAAGTCCACCTGAACACATCTAATGACGCGTCAGACACAAACTCCTGGTTACCTGTTTCACCATATCCCGCTCTCAGTTTAAGATTCTGGAATATGTTGTTATCCTTCATGAATTCTTCATTATCGATATTCCACGCGGCAGAGAAAGATGGGAAGTATGCATACCTGTTATCTTTACCGAATTTGCTTGAACCATCCGCTCTTATGGTAGCGGTTAACAAGTACTTATCCTGGTAATTAGCTGTTGCTCTTCCGAAGAAGCTTTGAATGTCAACCGTAGGATCCCTGAAAGCAAATTGCTGCATGTTTCCCTGCTTACCAGCGTTCATGTTGTCGTAGTAGTGAACGTTGGTTTGTGCAGACTGTTCAAGGTTATAGTTGAATTCGTAAACATAGTTACCAAAACCTCTGAAGTTTGTTCTCCAGAATTCATAACCTGCAAGAGCAGTAATGTTGAGATTTTCAGAAACGTCTTTGGTGAAATTAAGTGTGTGGGTCCATGTAGATGTTTGCAGCGTATTCTGGAAAACACCGGCCTCACCTTTGTTCTGTGCATTACCGCCGATAGACCTGATCCATCCCTGGATTTCAGCACGTCTGTTACCGGTGCTGTAGTTTACACCATATAACATTTTGTACTCAAGCCAGTCAGTGAATTTATATCCACCACTTACATTTCCAATCAGGGTTACCGCGTCGGTTATGTCATTATAAGAATCAGATAACGCAAGCGGGTTAACAAGACCACTTGGATTTTCCTGGTTGTAAAGTCCATTGGAACGACGGAGAGTAAGCGTCGGGTTCCAGATAAGAGCAGCTGAGATGAGGTTACCGCCGCTACCAGCGTCCTGCGAAATCGGAGCTACATTTTCAGTAACGTCTGCAACTGCAGCATTGAAATCGAGGCTCAGTTTTTTGTCCATGAACTTAAACTGGCCATTGAGGTTACCCACGTATTTGCGAAGGTTTGTTTTGCGGATGATTCCCTTCTGGTCGCCTACGAAGAACGACGCACGGTATTTACCATTTTCACCGCCGCCGCCGAGGGCAACAGAATAGTTCTGTGTTAGAGCGCCTTTATCGAGGATCTCATCAAATGGATCAATGCTTAAACCAGAGTCAGAATTTGGTGCGCCGAATTTTGATATTGCAGCACGATATCCTGCCGCATCGAGAACGTCAACTTTTCTCATAACGCTGCCCACTCCCACTGAAGCATTAGCGTCGATCTTTGTCGGACCGGTCTGACCTTTTTTTGTCGTGATCAGCACAACGCCATTTGCACCCCTTGAACCATAGATAGCAGATGCCGATGCATCTTTAAGAATGTCTACCTGCGCAATTTCATTGGGGTTGATAAAAGTGAGAGGATCTGCCGGGGGTGAAGTACCAACAGTTGCTGAAAAGTTTGGACGGGCTGTTCTTCCATCCAGTGGAAGACCGTCAATAACATAAAGAGGGTTGTTACCAGATCTGATAGAGTTGTTACCCCTGATCCTTACAATTGTAAGACCTCCGGGCTGACCACTACTGTTAGTGATCTGTACACCGGCAACCTTACCCTGCAGCAACTGCTCGGGCGAATTGATCTGACCAGTGTTAAATTCTTTGGATGTTACAGAAGCAACAGAGCCTGTTAAATCCCTTTTACGCGCTGAGCCGTAACCTACTACAACCACCTCGTTAAGGTCGTTGCTGGTAGCGTCTTTTAAAGATACGTTCAGCCGACCTTCTCCAATAGCAACCTCCTGAGGAGCAAGGCCAACGAATGAAACCACAAGTGTTTTGGCACTTGCTGGAACCGAAATGCTGAATTCACCACCAGCATTCGTATTAGTTCCTAAGTTGGTACCTTTTACAACTACAGAAGCACCTGCAACGGCTGCACCGTCTTTATCGGTTACGGTTCCTGTTACAGTTTTACTTTGGGCGAAGATGGAGAGGGAAAAAAGTAGGAAAATGCCACTTAAGGCAGAAGCAAAGAGTTTTTTTCTCATACTGCAGTTCGTTAATAATGAATAAAATCAAGAAACACCCCGGTCACAAATGTGTAACTATTACACAATTTTATATAAAAATTTAAATACTATAAAAATTAATTTTTATTTAACGACTTAATAAAGACACCATAAGATCATGCTATGCTGCACTGTGCCGAAAAAAAGGCTCAGCCATGAGACGAGAAAATTTCTGCGGATTTGAGGTCCCTGAGGTGCACCGTATTAAAGCGGTAAAGCTTGCCAGGCCTGTGTGAAACGTCGCTTTCGAGTTCATCGAGATCGATAAGCCAGTCCATTAAAAAGAACTTCTTCCTGAAATTTCTTCTGTCCATCTTCGTGTTTAATATCGCCTCATATAATGCCTGCAATTCCCTGAGCGAAAATTTTTCGGGAAGAAGATTGAAAACGATGGGGTGTTCCTGGATCTGTTCTCTTAGTCTTTCAAGACAGGTCTGCAATATCTTATCATGGTCAAATGCAAGGCTGGCAATATCATTTACCGGATGCCAGTGCAACTCGTTATGAGAAAGTTTGAGCTGATGGTCTTTAATATTCACCAGCGAATAGTAAGCGGTAGTGATAACCCTCCCTCCAGGATGCCGGTCGAGACTGCTGAATGTATAAACCTGCTCCAGATAAACATCACTTAGGCCGGTTCTTTCTTTCAAAACCCTGTACGACGCACTTTCAAGATCTTCATTAGGCCGTAACAGGTCGCCAAGCAACGACCACTTATCTTTATAAACTTCCAGATCCGATTTTATCAATAATACCTTAAGCTCATTGTCGGAAAAACCAAAAATTACACAGTCGACCGAAACCAGTGCCTTTAGAAAATGCGCGTTCTGGGCCGATGGCGAAAGCAAGTTTAACCTGTGGGAGGTGGCCATAAGGTAAAATTAGAGGGATAAAAGTAATTTGCAAATGACAGAATTTTTTTTATGTATTTGAAAGAAGAAGTAGTAAGGTTGGAAATAAAGACGCGCGCACTGCTGGCAGCCGCGAAAAAAGGATTAAAAGAATCGCAGATCGAAGAGTTGAGGGACATCCTGAAGTTTCATGAGTACCGATATTATATAGAAAACGACCCATTGATTTCCGACGGCGAATACGACCAGCTTTACAAGGCACTTGAAAAACTTGAAGCCGACAATCCTTCGCTCATAACACCCGATTCACCAACGCAGCGTGTTGCAACGGTAATTACAAAGGAATTCATAACTGTCCCGCACCTGGTGCCGATGTTGTCTCTCGAAAATTCTTACAATGAAAATGACCTTCGCGACTGGGACCGTAAAGCTCGGGAAATGGCAGGGATGGATAACATTGAATACTGTGTTGAACCAAAATTCGATGGAGCCAGTATTTCGTTGGTCTACGAAAACGATCATCTTTATCGCGGTATCACAAGGGGTGATGGTATTGAAGGTGATGACATAACCACAAACATAAAACAGGTAAGGTCGGTTCCACTTTCCGCGCCCTTTTCGAAATATGGCATTCAACAGATAGAGATACGTGGTGAAGTGCTGCTGTCGAAGGCGAATTTCAAAAAATATAACGACTGGCTGGCATCCCAAAATCTTGCGCCACTCGCCAATCCCAGGAATGCAGCTGCAGGCTCATTGAGAATTAAAGATGCGCTGGAAGTAAAAAGGCGGAACCTCGAAGCTTTCCTATATCATGTGAGCTACGTGCTGCATAATAAAAAAGAAATACCGCAACAGCTGGCAACGCATGGCGATTCACTGAAATTTTTGTGGGACCTGGGGTTCAGGAGTCCCGAAAAAGAAAAGAAAGTAGTTAAAGGGATAGACAAAGTGATAAAATATTGTGAGGAGTTTGAACAGAAAAGGGATGAACTGCCTTATGAAATTGATGGCATGGTGATAAAGGTTAACGATCTCGATCTGCAGGACAAGCTCGGAATGACAACACATCACCCACGATGGGCGATAGCATTTAAATTCAAAGCAAGGCAGGCCACAAGTAAATTATTGAATGTAGACTTCCAGGTGGGCCGCACCGGTTCAATTACACCTGTTGCCAAAATAGAGCCTGTGCCGATAGGCGGCGTTGTTGTAGGATCAATTTCACTCTTCAATGAAGAAGTGATACGCGAAAAGGATCTGATGATAGGCGATACAGTTCTTGTTGAAAGGGCAGGCGACGTGATACCATATATTGTTAAGTCGCTTCCCGACGCAAGAACAGGAACCGAGAAAAAAATCAAATTCCCTACTAAATGTCCGGCATGCGGTGATCCCCTGGTGAAACCTGAAGGTGAAGCGGCATGGCGTTGCGTGAACATCAATTGTCCCGCACAGGTTGTCGAAAGGATGATTCATTTCGCGAGTAAGGATGCAATGGATATCCGCGGGTTTGGCGACGCTCTTATCAAAAAGTTTTTTGATCTGGGCTACATTAAAGATATACCGGGGATATACCGGTTGCCATTTGATAAGATAAGAGAACTTGAAGGGTTTGGAGAAAAAAGCATTGTCAACCTTACAACATCGATTGAAAAATCAAAGTCACAACCACTTCATAGACTAATATATGCTTTAGGGATCCGGTATGTGGGTGAAACAACGGCCAAGGTGCTTGCAAATTCTGTTTCTCACATTACCGACTTTAAGAAGTTTACAGTTGACGATTACCTGGTGCTGGAAGACATTGGTCCCAAAGTAGCAGGAAGCATACACCAGTTCTTTAATAACAAAGACAATGTTGCAATGCTTGAAGAGCTTGACAAGCTTGGGCTTAGCCTGGAAAATAAAAAGAAACAACATGGCGAAACGGGCAACCTTACGGGAAAAACATTTCTTTTTACCGGCACTTTACCGAAACTGAAACGTAGCGAGGCTGAAGAGCTGGTTGAAAAGAATGGCGGTAAATTGCTGGGCAGCGTGAGCAGCAAGCTTAACTACCTTGTAGCCGGTGACGATGCAGGCTCTAAGCTTGAAAAAGCGAAAAAAATCGCTTCAGTCAGGATCATATCGGAAGATGAATTTCTAACGCTTATCAATAAATAAGAAATAAGGTGATGTATTGAGTATTTGTTAACTTTAGTACAAAAGAAAAGCAAAGATGAAAAAAGCAGCAGGAGAAATCTGGAAGCCTTTGCAATTCAACGGGTGGAAACACCTGAGAAAAAAATATGCTTTATCATCACATGGCCGTATTGCCAGTTTTACAGAAGACGTTGAAACAGATGGTAAGTTATTACAGGGTTCATTAACCACCGGTTACAGAACATTAAATCTTCACAGGCCGGGCGACAATGGAACCTTGTACATTCACCGCGAAATAGCAAGATTGTTTCTCCCTAAACCATCTGCTAAAGCAAAGTATGTGATCCATAACAATCACAACAAGCTAGACAACTCAGTAAAAAATCTGAGATGGGCATCACTACCGGAAATGATAGAACATCAGCAGAAGAGCCCCGCAAAGATTGCCTACAAAAAAATTCAGGCCAACAGAAACGAAGGCCTGAAACTGAATGCTACGCAGGTGCGCAGCATTAAAAAAATGTTAGATGACTCCAGGCGGAAAGTGACCATTAAAAAGCTGGCCGAAAAATTCGGCGTAAGCGAAATGACCATGTACCGCATCAAGAGCGGGGAAAATTGGGCAAGGATCTGATTAATTCAGTAATCCATTTTTTGCACAGTATTCTGCAATCTGAATTGCATTTGTAGCCGCACCCTTTCTTAAATTGTCGCTGACGATCCACATGTTCAATGTGTTTGGCTGGCTCTCATCCCTTCTGAGCCTGCCCACGAATACTTCGTCTTTGTCATGAGCATCCATCGGCATGGGATATTGCTGCGACCCGGGATCGTCTACCACAACTACGCCTGGTGAATTGCTGAGAATTTCTTTTACTTCCGCAAGATCATAATCACGTTCAAATTCAACATTTACGCTTTCGCTGTGGCCACCCATAACAGGAATGCGTACTGTGGTTGAGGTAATACGGATACTATCGTCTCTCATGATCTTGACGGTTTCCTTCACCATTTTCATTTCTTCCTTCGTATATCCATTGTCGAGGAAAACGTCTATCTGTGGAATCACATTAAGGTCGATCGGATATTTATAGGCCATCGGATATTCTCCGTTTGTTCCTTTCAATGCCTTACTTCTTTCGCCCATAAGCTGGTCCACCGCTTTTTTTCCTGTACCTGTTACACTCTGGTAAGTAGAAACAACAATACGCTTGATTTTATACTTTTTGTGAAGCGGATTCAATGCAACAACCATCTGGATAGTTGAGCAGTTTGGATTAGCTATGATCTTGTCGGTTGAAGTAATTGCATCTGCATTGATCTCCGGAACTACAAGCTTCTTTGTCGGGTCCATGCGCCATGCCGAAGAATTATCGATAACAGTTATACCTGCTTCGGCAAATTTTGGTGCCCATTCCAGTGAAGTGTTTCCTCCGGCTGAAAAAATAGCTACCGCAGGCTTAGCTTTTATTGCATCGTTCATGCTCACGATCTTATATGTTTTTCCCTTGAAAACAACTTCTTTGCCTACTGATTTTTCAGAGGCAACGGGAATTAATTCCGTAACGGGAAAATTTCTTTCTGATAGCACCTGTAACATTTTGGTTCCTACAAGTCCTGTGGCACCGACTACTGCAACTTTCATGAATCCTTTTTATACCTCCCTTTAGAGGCGGGTTTTGTTAATAATAAAAAAGCCTTCCTGTGTAGGAAGGCCGGATATTTTGAGAATACAAAAATACTGTCAGCCTTCCTGTAGAAAGTGCTTCTTAGT